>Ga0209161_10000318_pt1 | contig 39095 bp, 34 predicted proteins | sample GraSoiAngelo_155_FD_186169 | JGI IMG/M metagenome (GOLD analysis project Ga0209161, IMG submission 186169) | Grasslands soil microbial communities from the Angelo Coastal Reserve, California, USA - 14_1009_13_30cm (SPAdes) (version 2) | ecosystem: Environmental > Terrestrial > Soil > Grasslands... | reverse complement strand
ATCGCCCGGCTGAAGCTCGCCGCGATGGGGGTGGCGATCGATACGCTGACGCCCGAGCAGCAGAAGTACCTGGCGTCGTGGGAGATGGGGACCTGAGCGCGAACCAGATTCAGGTTCGGGTCGCGCATCTGGGACTCGATCGCACGACCAACACGCCGGTGGTCATCCTCCAGGAGCAGGAAGGGGAGCGGGTGCTGCCGATTTGGATCGGCCCCGCCGAGGCCAGCGCCATCGCCATGGAGCTCGCGGGCGTGAAGTTCGCGCGGCCGCTCACCCACGATCTCCTGAAGCAGGTGATCCTCGGCCTGGGCGCAGACCTGCGGAAAGTCATCATCACTCAGGTGAAGGACAATACGTATTACGCCGAGCTGCACATCTACCGCGGCGACGCGGTGATCCAGATCGACGCCCGGCCGTCCGATTCGATCGCGGTCGCGCTGCGGCTCAAAGCGCCGATTTTCACGAGCGAGAGCCTGCTCGCGCTCACGTCGGTCGAGACCGGAGAGGCCGGCGGCGAGTCGGGCACGGCGCCGCTCGATCCCGACGCGCTGAAGACCTACCTCCAGAACCTCGATCCTGAAGATTTCGGGAAGTTCATTCCGTAGCACGGCGTTGCTGTTGTGCCTCGCTGGCGCGCTTCGGGCACAACAAGCGGTGGTCACGGGTCGGGTCCTGTACGGGCCGACCGGGCGGCCTGCCGTGCGCACCTGGGTGGTGTTGCATCAGGTGTCCATGGGTGGCGGCGGCCAGCCGATCGACTCCACTCGCACCGACGCTCGCGGCGCGTACGCGCTGACCATCCGGCGTCCCGACTCGGCCACGATCTACGTGGTCTCGACCTGGTACGCCGGGATCGCCTACTTCTCGGAGCCGATTACACCCGGCCGGTCGGGCTCCAGCCTCCGCCCCCTCTCCGTGTACGACACCAGCTCCACCGGGCCGCCTGTGCGGGTGACGCGTCGCCTGATCACGGTCGCCCGGGAGAAGCGGGATGGCTCGCGTGACGTGCTCGAGCTGGTGGAGCTCGAGAACCCCGGCGTCGCGACGCGCGTGGCCCGGGACACACTGCTTCCCACGTGGGCGGGCGCCATACCGCCGGTAGCGATCCAGTTCCAAGTCGGGCAAGGGGACGTGTCCTCCCAGGTCGTGACGCGGCGCGGCGACTCCGTCGCCGTGTACGGTCCGCTGCCGCCCCGCGAGCGCAAGCAGTTGAGCTACACGTACGTCTTGTCGGCCACGGCGCGTCGCGTGAGCGTGCCCATCGACCAGGCGACCGACGAAGTGGACCTGCTGCTCGAGGACACGACCGCCGTCGTGACCGCAGCGAAGCTCGACTCCCTCGGTCCGGAGGACATCGGGGGGCGTCGCTTCGCGCGTTACCGCACACTGGCGCTCGCGCCCGGTGCCGGGCTCACGATCGCCTTCAGCGACCGGCGGCTCGCGCCCGAGTCGCTCGTGCCCTTCATCGTCGGGCTCGCAGGCGTGGTGCTCGCCGTAGCCTTCGTGGTTGCGCTGCGTAGGAAACCGCGATAGACTAGCTGTTGTCGTTACAAGCGAACCGGGATTCACGGAAGCCGGTGCAAGTCCGGCGCGGCCCCGCCACTGTGACGGGCATGTAGGGGCGCAGCACGCTGCGCCCGCGGCTCACACGCCACTGGGTGTCGTTCACTCGGGAAGGCGAGCCGTCCGCCCGAAGCCAGGAGACGTCTTCCGTTCGCGCCACCTGCAGATCCCTCGCGGGAGGGATGGTGGCGCTGCGCACACCGCGCAGGCGCTAGCCCATCTCCGCTCCGTCGGGGGTGGGCGTTTTCGTTATGCGCCGCTGGATGCAGCGGACCCACCTCGCGGGTTTTGTCGCGCTGACCATCACGGCCTGCGCGCGGGGAGAACACGTCCCGGTCAGGGGCGGCATCGCCGTCACCGACGACGCGGGTCGACGGGTGACGCTCGCCGCGCCCGCCCGGCGCATCGTGTCGCTCCTTCCCTCGTTCACCGAGATCCTCTTCGCGATCGGCGCGGGCGACCGGCTCGTGGGTCGCACCACCTGGTGCGACTATCCACCCGAGGCGCTCGCCGTGCCGAGCGTCGGCGACGGCATGCCGCCGAGCGTCGAGGCGGTCGCGGCCCGGCGGCCGGATCTCGTCGTGCTCTACCGGGCCGGTCCGAACGTGACCGCCGCCGCACAGCTCGAGCGGCTCGGCATCCGGACGGTGCTGCTCGACCTCAACCTGCTCGAGCAGCTGGGTCCGGCGGCCCGGCGCCTCGGGGTGCTCACCGGCCATTCCCGCGCCGCTGATTCACTGGTGCACGTCCTGGACAACCTCGCCTCCCAGCCTGCAGCCCCGAGCACCCGATCCCTCGCCTTTATCGTCTGGGACAACCCGCCGATCGTCATCGGTGCGGGGAGCTACCTCGACCGCCTCGCGGCGCTGGCGGGGGCCCGCAACGTGTTTCACGACGTCGGCGCGCCATCGGCGCAGGTCTCGATCGAAACGATCGCCGCGCGCGACCCCGATTTCGTGGCTCTGCTGTCGGACAGCGCTGTGCCGCCCCGGTACGCCATGCGTCCCGAATGGCGCGTCGTGCGCGCGGTGCGCGATGCCCGGTTCCTCTTTCTCCCGGGCCAACTGTTCGGGCGACCCGGGCCCCGCGCCGCGGAGGCGATCCGCGAGCTGCGGCGGCGTCTCGAGGCCGCGCGGTGAGGTACGTCCTGCTCGCGGCGGCGGTCCTTACGACGCTCGCGGCGGCGCTGCTACTCGGGCCCGCCAACGTGCCGTTTGGCGACCTGTTGGCTTCGCCGATCGTCTGGCAGCTCAGGTTGCCGCGTGCGGTGCTCGCTTTTCTGGTGGGCGGCGCGCTTGGGGTCTCGGGCGTCGGACTCCAGGCGCTGGTCAGGAATCCACTCGCGGACCCATTCCTGCTCGGGCTCTCGGGTGGCGCCGGGCTGGGCGCGGTGGTCGCCATCGCCTTCCATCTCCCGGGCCCCTGGGCCCTGCCGCTCGCGGCATTCGTCGGGGCGGTAGGTGCGATGGCGTTGGTGTATCGACTCGGGCTGATGAGTGGGGCCGAGCTGGACCCGCGGATCTTGCTCCTGGGCGGCGTGGCCGTGGGCGCCTTCGCCGCGGCGATCACCACGGCGCTCGTCTCGCTCGCCGAAGCGACAGAGCTGCGCAACGCGTTCCTGTGGCTCTGGGGCGGGTTCTCGGGGGCGTCGTGGACAACGGTGCTGGTGATTCTGGTCTACGCACCGCTGCCGCTCGTCGTCCTGTTCGCGGCCGCGCGGCCACTCGACCTGCTGGCGCTCGGCGACGAGCCCGCGCAGTACCTCGGCGCGGACGTGCGGCGTCTCAAGCGGGTCGTCTACCTGTCCGCATCGCTTTTGACCGCCGCGGCGGTCGCCGTGGCGGGCGTGATCGGCTTTGTCGGGCTGATCGTGCCGCACGTCTGTCGTCTCCTCTGGGGCCGGCTGCATCGCACCCTGTTCCCGACCGCGTTCCTCGCCGGCGGAGTCCTCCTGGCCGCGGCGGACACGCTGGCGCGCACCGTCGTGGCGCCGCGCGAGCTGCCGGTGGGCATCGTGACCGCGCTGCTGGGCGTCCCATTGTTCGCCTTCCTGCTCCGCCGATGGACCGTGAGCTGATCGTCGCCGTCGGCGATCTCACGTGCCGCTATCCGGGCGCCCCGCGGGACGCGCTCGTGGGCGTCTCACTCGATGTGCGCTCGGGCGAATTTCACGCCCTGCTCGGGCCCAACGGCAGCGGCAAGACCACGCTGCTGCGGGCAGCCCTAGGCCTCGTCCGACCCGCACGCGGCCGTGCCGAGATCCTCGGCCGCCCGGCCAGCGTCTGGTCGCGCCGCGATCTCGCGCGCGTGGTGGGCGTGGTACCACAGCGTGAGGAAAACCTGTTCCCACAGCGGGTGCACGAGACGGTCCTCCTGGGCCGATACCCGCACCTGTCGCTCTTCGGCGGCGTACGGGCGGCGGACCGCGCGGCGGTCGAGCGGGCGCTGGTCGCGTGCGATGCGGTGGACCTGGCTGACCGCTGGCTGTGGACGCTCTCCGGCGGTGAGTACCAGCGGGTTCGGCTCGCGCGCGCTCTCGCGCAGGAGCCCAGGCTGCTCGTGCTCGACGAGCCTACGGCATCGCTCGACCTGCGGCACGAGATGGAGCTGTTCGAGCTGGTGCGCGCCCTCGTGGACCGGCACGGGCTTGCCGCGCTCATGATCACCCACCACGTCAACCTCGCGGCCCGCTTCGTTGACCAGGTGTTGATCCTCGCCGAGGGACACGCCGTGGCGCGGGGTGCCCCGGTGGACGTCCTGACGCGGGAGACCGCGGCCGCCGTGTTTCAGTGGCCGGTAGTGATTTCGGCATTCGACGGACGACCCCAGATGATCCCCCTGCGCAAGAAGGAGAACCATCCATGAGACAGTGGCTGGGCATGCTGCCGCCCGTCGTCTTCCCCATGGTACTTGCCGCGCAGCAGCGCACCGACACCGTCACACTCGCGCCGGTGGTGGTCACGGCGACGCGCCTGCCTACGCGTGCCGACGCCCTCCCCACCTCGGTCACCGTGATCAGCGGCGCCCGGCTGCGGGCGGAGGGAATCCGCACGGTCGCCGAGGCGCTGCGAATCGTTCCCGGGGCGGCGGTGGTCACGACCGGTCCCTGGGGCGGGCAGGCGTCGCTGTTCCTGCGCGGTGGCGAAAGCGACTACGTGAAGGTGCTCATCGACGGCGTACCGCAGAACGCTCCCGGAGGCAGCTACGACTTCGCGAACCTGACGACCGACAACGTCGAGCGGATCGAGGTCGTGCGCGGCCCCACGAGCGTGCTGTACGGCTCGGACGCGGTGACGGGGGTGGTGCAGATCTTCACCCGCGATGGGCGCGGCGCGCCCCGCGCCGCCGTCGCCTTCGGTGGCGGGACTTATGCCACCAAAGCCGTCGAGGTGACCGCGTCGGGCGGCGATGACCGCGCGGGTTACGCCATCGGCCTGTCACGCTTCGCGAGCGACGGGATCTATCGGTTCAACAATGACTACCGGAACGAGGTGCTGAGCGGCCACCTGCGCCTCAAGCCGGACGCACGCACGGACGCCGCCATGTCCGTTCGTTACGGCGACGCCCGCTATCACTTCCCGACGGACGGAAGCGGCGACCCGGTGAGCAACAACCAGCACCAGGTCGATCGCGGCCCGTCCGTCGGGCTCGAGCTGGGTCACGTGTTCTCGGACGACGTCGAGGGTCGCGTGACGGGCACCTGGCACCGCGACAACGCTCAGTACGCCATCGCGCCGAACGGCCCGGGCGACACGACCACGTTCCCGTTCTCGAGCTCGGACTGGGTGACGCGTGCGGGGCTCGACGGTCGCGCGAACCTGCGACTGTCGGGTGGCAACGTCGTGACGGTGGGGGGTGCATTCGAGCACGAGGCGATGCAGGGGACGACGCTGGACGGGTCGAGGTCGCGCGACGACGGCGCCGCGTATCTGCAGCTCGTCACGAACCTGGAGCGACCGTTCAGCATGACGCTCGGGGCGAGGCTCGACGACAACCAGCGCTTCGGCACGTACGCCACCTACCGGGCGGGCCTCTCCGTCCGGGTTCACGGAGGCACGCGTGCCATCGCGTCCATCGGGTCCGGATTCAAGGAGCCGAACTTTTTCGAGAACTACGCCACCGGCTTCGTGCGAGGGAATCCCGACCTGCAACCGGAGCACTCCTTCACCTGGGAAGCGGGCCTCGAGCACCACATCCCCGGCACCGCGGTCACCGTGCGGGCGACCTACTTCAATCAACGTTTCCGCGACCTGATCGATTACAACGGATCGGGCAGCGTCACGTACAACTACCTCAACGTTCCCGGCGCCGACGCGCGGGGCCTCGAGATCGCCTCGGAGGCGGCACTGGGCAGGGCGGTTCGGGTCTCGGCCGGGTACACCTTTCTCGACACGCGGGTCACGAAGGGCGGGGCCGACACCGGGTCGACCGCGTTGTTCCTCACGGGGCAGCCCCTCCTCCGACGGCCCTGGCACTCTGCGACCCTGGCCCTCTCGTACCGGCTGGGGAGGCGCGGCAGTATGACCGTGACGGCGCTGTACACGGGGCGGCGGCCAGACGTCGACTATCGCACGTTGCGGCGCGATACGCTTCCCTCGTACACGCGCGTGGACCTCGCCGGTCAGCTCGACCTGCGGCAGCCGCAAGCCGGAGCGCCGGGCCTAGCCGTGGTCGGCAAGGTCGAGAACCTGTTCGACGCCCCGTACCAGGAAGTGACGAACTTCCCGGCGCGGCGACGCAACCTGTTCCTCGGCGGCGAGCTGCGGTTCGGCACCCCGTGAGCGTCGCCCGGGCCCCCTCGCTGGGACCGTGACGTGTCCCGCCCCCAGGACGTACTCGTCGCGTGGAGCGGCGGCAAGGACAGTGCGCTCGCGTTGCGGGAGATCCAAGGCGACGGGCGCTACCGAGTGGCGGCGCTCCTCACCACGGTGACGGCCGAATACGACCGGATCAGCATGCACGGGGTTCGCCGCGCGCTGCTCCGGCGGCAGGCCGAGTCCCTCGGCCTGCCGCTCGAGGAGGTTTTGATCTCGCCGGGCGCCTCGAACGACGAGTACGAAACCAACATGGGCGCCGCGGTCGCGGCGCTCCGGACCCGGATCCCGGGGCTCGACAGCGTCGTCTTCGGAGACCTGTTTCTCGCGGACGTTCGCGCCTATCGGGAGCGTACCCTGGCCCGGATCGGCATGCAGGGCCTCTTTCCGCTCTGGTTGCGCGATACCCGCGCGCTGGCCTACGACTTCGTTCGGCTGGGGTACCGCGCCGTGCTCGTGTGCGTGGACGCCGCACAGCTCGCGGGCGAGTTCGCGGGCCGGGAGTTCGACGCCGACCTGCTCCACGAGCTCCCGTCCGACGTCGATCCGTGCGGGGAGAACGGCGAGTTCCACACCTTCGTGTACGCAGGGCCGGGGCTGCGCGTGCCCGTGCGGCACGAGCGGGGCCGGCTCGTCGTGCGTGACGGCCGCTTCGTATATTGTGACCTTGTGGAGACCGCTTCCCGATGAGACGACTCGCCTTCCTGGCGCTCACCCTTGCGACCGGCTGCAGCGACGCGCTCGAGAAGACCAGCTCGGCGGGGCAGGTGATCGGCGTCATCAATGTGTCCGACCTGTCGCTTGTCTCCGCCACGGATTTCAGCGTGACGACGCGGTCCTGGCCGGGCACCACAGCGGGCCCCAGTGCGATCGCCGGGGGAGGCCGGACCTTCGTGGTCACCCTCGAGCAGGCCAACGCCGTAAGGGTGAGTCTGCTTGTTACGTGCCCGCCTGATCCTGTCGCGCTGTGTGCGCGGCCTGATTACGTGCTGCCCCTCCGTGCCGGGTCGGAACCCGACGGTGTCGCCATCCAGGACGACTCGATCGCGTGGATCGCCAATCGCGCCCTCAACTCCGTTACGCGGCTCAACTACTTCACCGGCGACACGACGAGCGTTGCGGCCGGCGTCTTCCCGCGAGCGGTCGTGTTGGTCGGCAGCCGCGTGTTCGTCGTCAACAGCAATCTCGTGGGTGGTGTCCCGGCGGGGCCGAGCTGGCTGACGTCATTCGAGTGTTGCGGGGTCAGGACCCCGGATTCGATTCCGCTCACCGGCTTGGCCGCCGGCTTCGCCGTTGTGGGGGATGACAGCTTGTTGTACGTGGTCGCCGCCGGCAGGTCTGGAGCAGCGGATGGCAAGCTTTCCATTGTCGATCCCAAACGCCGCACCGAGGTCGCCGTCCTCAACGGGCTGGGTGAGTCACCGGGGGCGGTGGTGTTTCATCCCACTGGAAGCCGTCTGCTGATCGCGTCGGACAGGGAGGGCATCCTCGAGGTAAACACGTCCATCCGCGCCGTGACGCGTGCGCCTGGCAACGGCATCAAGCCAGGTGGCAGCGGCATCAACGGTCTCGCGATCGACCTCCGCGGTCGCGTGTACGCGACCGGGCCCGGTGGATGCAATGGGCCCGGCATGGTGCATGTTCTGACAGCGCCGCCCGATTACCGCGAGATCCACACCGTGACGGTCGGGATCTGTCCGACGACCGCCGCGGTGGCGGCGACGGAGTAGCCATGAGCCTCGTCACCACCCCCGCCGTGGTGCTCCAGACGTACCGCTACAGCGAGACGTCCAAGGTCGTGCGGCTCGCGACGCGGGACCTGGGGGTGCAGAGCGCCATCGCCAAGGGTGCGCTGCGGCCGAAGAGCCGGTTCGGAGCGGGGCTCGAGCTCCTGAGCGAGGGCGTGGCCCAGCTCTACTTCCGCGAGACGCGCGAGCTGCACACCCTCGGCGCCTTCGACCTCGTGAACCTGCGGCGCGACCTGGCCGACGACGTCGGGCGGTTCGCTGGCGCCGCGGCGCTCGCCGAGGTGATGCTCAAGATGGCGCCCCCGGCGCCGCTCCCGGTGGCTTACGATACGCTCACTGCCGCGCTCGATGTCCTCGAGGCTGCGGTCCCCGACCGCGTGGATGCCACCGCCCTGCGGGCGATGTGGCGGCTCGTCGCGGTGCTGGGCTTCGAGCCGTCGCTCACCGCATGCGCGCGAGACGGCGCGGCCATCGAGCCGGCGGGCGACGAGCCGGTGTCGTTCAGCGTGGCCGATGGGGGCGCGCTCTGCCCGCGCTGCCTGCAGGCGCCCTCGCCTCACCAGGCGCCGAGCCGGCTGCCGCCCCGGGCGTACCGCGATCTCCTCGCTCTGAACGACCCCCGGGTGGAACTCCCCGCGCTCGATCCGCCGCATGCCGCGGCTCACCGCCGCCTCGTCGCTCGATTTGTCCGCTATCACCTCGCCGAGGCCGGCTCACTTTCCGCCCTGGACTTCTGGGAGCGTCGCGCGTGGGTGCCTCCCCCAGCCACTCGCATACCGATCCCCTCCGCCGCTTCGTAATCGGGACCGCCGGTCACATCGACCACGGCAAGACGGCCCTGGTGAAGGCGCTCACCGGCGTCGATACCGACCGCTGGGAGGAGGAGAAGCGGCGAGGCATCACCATCGACCTCGGATTCGCGCCGCTCCCGCTGGACGACGCCATCCAGGCGAGCGTCGTCGACGTCCCGGGGCATGAAGGGTTCGTGCGCAACATGCTGGCCGGCGCGACCGGCATCGACGTCGCCCTACTCGTGATCGCCGCTGACGAGGGGCTAATGCCGCAGACCGAGGAGCACCTGGCGATCGTGGAGCTGCTCGGCGTGCGGCGGGGCATCCCGGTGATCACCAAGCGTGACCTCGTGGACGCCGAGTGGCTCGAGCTGGTGCGCGGCGAGGTGAGCACGCGCCTTGGGGCGAGTCGCGTGCGCTGGGACGAGAGCGTCGCCACCTCGGTGGTCACCGGCGAAGGGCTGGCCGACCTGCGCGACGCCTTGCGGCGCGTCGCGGGGGACCTGGTGGAGCGCCCCGCCGACGACCTGTTTCGGCTGCCGATCGATCGTGTGTTCGCGGTAGCAGGGGCCGGCACCGTGGTGACCGGGTCGACCTGGAGCGGCAGTGTCCGAGTCGGCGATACGGTGCAGTTGCTCCCGCTCGGTCGCGAGGCAAGGGTCAGGTCTATCGAGGTCCATGGCCAAACGGCCGAACGGGCGGTACCGGGCCGACGCACCGCGCTTGCCCTCGTGGGCGTGGATAGGAGCGACCTGACGCGCGGCCACGTCGCCGTCACCGGGCCCGGCTGGCAGGCCACCCAGCTCATCGACGTGGCAGCGGAGCTGCTTCCCACCGCCCGGAAACCGCTCGCTTCCCGCACGCGCGTGCGTGTGCACCTCGGCACCGCCGAGGTCCTGGCCCGCGCGGTGCAGACGCCCGCGATCGGCCCCGGGCAACGAGGCATGGCGCGTCTGATGCTCGAGACGCCCGTGGTGGCGCGCGGCGGAGACCGGTTCGTGCTGCGCTCGTTCTCGCCGGTCACCACCATCGGCGGAGGTGTGGTGCTCGATCCGTTCTCCCCACCGCACACCCGCCTGCGGCGGCGCCGATTGTCGCTCGAGCAGGTCCCGGCGGCGCGACTCGAGGTCCTGGCCGTCGAGGCGGGGCTCGTGGGGCTTGCCACCGACAGCCTCGCCGTGCGGCTGGGCGTGTCGCCAGGCGGTGTGACGGCAGTCATCGCGGAGGCTGGGGATGCGGTGTTACTGTCGGCCGAGATCGTCCTCGACCGGCAGGCGGTGGTGGCCGAAGCGAGTCGGCTGGCGGAGGTGGTCCGGCGTTACCACGAGGAGCATCCGCTCGATCCAGGGATGTCGCTGCAAGCCCTCCGGGCAGCGGTGGGGACGCCGGCGCCTCCGTCCGCCGTGACGGATGCGGTGTTGGACTTCGGGGTGAAGAGCGGCAAGCTGGAGGTGGCGGGCAGCGTGGCCCGCCGGCCGGGGTGGCGCCCAGCGCTCGACGCGCGGGCCACCGATGCAAGCGAAAAGCTCGCGCAGCGCCTCGCCGATGCTCGCTGGCAGGTACCCACCGTGGCCGAGCTCGAGCGTGAGTTTCCCGGCTCTCCCGTGCGTGCGCTCCTGTCACACTTCGCCCGCAACGGCACCGCGGAGCCGATCGACGCCGAGCGCTACGCGGCGAAAGGTGCGCTGGCCGAGTTCCGCGCCGCCCTCGAGGCCGCGCTCGTCGAGCTCGGCCCGGCCACGCCGGCGGTGTTGCGTGACCGCCTCGGACTCACGCGCAAGTACTTGATCCCACTGCTCGAATGGGCCGATCGGCGCGGGGTGACCCGCCGCGCGGGCGATGCCCGGGTGCTGGCGAGGTTGACAGCGGGGAAAGGCGGCTCGTAGTTTGGATCAGCGCCCTGGAAGCACGAGTATCACTTGGCATAAGGAGAGCCGTCCCAAAGTCACGTCTCGTTCGCAAGAGGAGCGGTGGATGAAGCGGTACGCCTGGGCAATGCTGGGGCTCGGGCTTTGGGTAGCGGGGATGGAAGGGGGAACGCGGTGGGCATTGGGGCAGACCCCGCCTCCCACAATCGGGCCACAGCAGAATCGCTCGTTTAACCCGGCGACGACGATCCCGTTCAAGGTCAGCGGGGAGTTGTTCCTCAAGGGTCACCGGCCGGTGGTGTCCCTGAAGATCTACAACGTGCTCGCCCAGCTCGTGGCCATCCCGATTCTCCGGGGCTCGGGCAAGGCGCTCGATAGTCTTGCGCTCAGTTGCCCTACCACGATGGGCTGTGCGTACAGCGCGTACTGGGACGGATACGTCGGCAATACCGGGAAACAGGCGCTGTCCGGGGTTTACATCTACCAGCTGGTCATCGACGGCAAGAGAGTCACTAGAAAAATAGTCGTCAAGTAACGAATAAAGACGTAACGCAAAGACGTGGCACAGAGGCGTACCACGAGGGCGTCTAGACGGCTTCGTGCTACGCCTTCGTGCTACGTTTCCATGCTACGGTTCTGTGCTACGTTTCTTTTCTTTTCTCTGCCAAAACGGCACTTTTGCCCGGCACAGACGTTGCTTCCGGTGTCGGCGACTATCCAAATACAGCCATGATTAGACCCGAACGTTTGACCGTCAAGGCGGCCGAAGCCCTCCAGCAAGCCAGCGCGCTGGCCCGCGCGCGCGGCAATCCTGTCATCAACGACGCCCATCTATTTCTCGCTCTCTTGTCGCAGGACGATGGCATCGTCGTGCCCCTGCTTCAGAAGGGGGGGCTCAACGTCACCCAGCTCAGCTCCGAAACGGAGCGGGAGATCGACCGCTTCCCGAGACAGTCGGGCACGACGGCCGAGCCTACGCTGTCCCGCGAGGTGTCGCGGGTGCTGGATCGCGCCGACGAGGAGGCCAAGGCGCTGGGCGACGCGTACGTGTCGACGGAGCATCTCTTGCTCGCCCTGCTGGAGGAGAAGGGCACCACCGCGAAGCAGCTTCTCTCCGCCGCGGGCGTGGATCGCAACGATCTGATGGCGGCGCTGCAGGGGGTGCGCGGCACCCACCGTGTGACCGACCAGGAGCCGGAGCAGAAATATCAGGCGGTCGAGCGCTTCACCCGCGACCTCACCGAGCTGGCGCGCAAGGGCAAGATCGACCCCGTCATCGGACGGGACGAGGAGATTCGCCGCGTGATGCAGGTGTTGTCGCGGCGCACCAAAAACAACCCCGTCCTGATCGGCGAGCCGGGGGTCGGCAAGACGGCGATCGTGGAAGGGCTCGCCCGGCGCATCGTGAATGGCGACATCCCCGAGTCGCTGCGCAACAAGCATCTCGTGGCACTCGATCTCGGCACGCTGATCGCCGGCACGAAGTATCGCGGCGAGTTCGAAGAGCGGCTCAAGGCCGTGCTCAAGGAGATCACGAGCGCGGAAGGGAAGTACATCGTCTTCATCGACGAGCTGCACACGCTGGTGGGCGCCGGCGCCGCCGAAGGCGCCATGGATGCCTCCAACATGCTGAAGCCCGCTCTCGCGCGCGGCGAGCTGCACGTGGTGGGTGCCACCACCCTCGACGAGTACCGCAAGCACATCGAGAAGGACGCCGCCCTCGAGCGGCGCTTCCAGCCCGTGTATGTGGGCGAGCCGTCGGTCGAGGACACGATCGCCATTCTGCGCGGCCTCAAGGAGCGCTACGAGGTTCACCACGGCGTACGCATCACGGACAACGCGCTGGTGGCTGCCGCGACCCTGTCGCATCGTTACATCGGCGACCGTTTCCTCCCCGACAAGGCGATCGATCTGGTGGACGAGGCGGCGAGCCGCCTGCGGATCGAGATCGACTCGCTACCACAGGAGATCGACGAGGTCGAGCGGAAGATCGTGCAGCACGAGATCGAGCTGGCGGCCCTCGCCAAGGAGAAGGACAAGGCCTCGAAGGAGCGGCGGGCCAAGGTCGAGCAGGAGCTTGCCGAGCTGCGCGAGCGCTCCAAAGTGATGAAGGCGCAGTGGCAGGCGGAGAAGGACGCCATCACGGGGCTGCAGGCGAAGAAGGCGGAGCTGGAACAGCTCCGCGCCGAGGCGGAGCAGGCGACCCGTCGCGGCGACCTGCAGAAGGCCGCCGAGATCAGCTACGGCCGGATCCCCGCGCTCGAGCGGGAAATCGCCGAGGCGGAAAAGCGCCTGGCCCAGATCCAGAAGAAGGGCAAGTACCTGAAAGAGGAAGTCGACGCCGAAGACATCGCCGAGATCGTCGCCAAATGGACGGGGATCCCGGTGACGAAGATGCTCGAGTCGGAGCGCGAGCGGCTCACAAGACTCGAGGCGGAGCTGGAGCGGCGGGTGATCGGGCAACCGGAGGCGCTCGCCGCCGTCGCCAACGCAGTGCGCCGGGCGCGCGCCGGGCTGCAGGATCCCAACCGGCCGACTGGATCGTTCATCTTCCTCGGCCCCACCGGAGTGGGGAAGACGGAGACCGCCCGCGCGCTCGCCGAATTCCTGTTCGATGACGAAAAGGCGTTGGTGCGACTCGACATGTCGGAGTACATGGAGAAGCACGCCGTCGCACGCATGATCGGCGCGCCTCCCGGCTACGTGGGCTATGAGGAGGGCGGCCAGCTGACGGAGGCGATCCGCCGGCGCCCCTACTCGGTGGTGCTGTTCGACGAGATCGAGAAGGCGCACCCCGACGTCTTCAACGTACTGCTCCAGATCCTCGACGATGGGCGGCTCACCGACTCGCAGGGTCGCACCGTCGACTTCCGGAACACCGTGCTGATCATGACTTCGAACATCGGGTCGCAGTACATCCTCGAGACGGGCACCCAGAACTGGGAGCAGGTGGAGACCAAGGTACTCGAGCTCCTGCGCCAGACGTTCCGGCCCGAGTTCCTGAATCGGGTGGACGACGTGATCATTTTCCGCCCGCTCTCGAGCCAGGACATCGCGAAGATCGTGGATCTCCAGATCAAGCGCGTCGAGCGGCTCGTGGCCGAGCGCAAGCTCCGCCTCGAGGTGACGCCTGCCGCGAAGCAGCTGATCGTGGCGGAGGGCTACGACCCCGTCTACGGAGCGCGGCCCTTGAAGCGGGCCATCCAGCGCCTGGTGCAGAACCCGCTCGCCATGGCCGTGCTGGAAGGGCAGTACACGGAAGGCGACACGGTGCGGGTGGACCGGGCGAAAGACGGAAACCATCTGGCGTTCGAGCGGATCCCTGCCGGGGCGGCGGCCGAGCCGGCGCGTGCGTAATGCCGGGAGGCGGGTCCTTTCCCCCGCCGACTCGTCCGGCATGGAGGTTGCGCTGGAAGAAGCGCGTCGCGCGGCGTCTACTGGAGAGGTTCCGGTGGGCGCCGCGGTGCTTCGGAACGGGACGATGGTCGTGCGTGCGCACAACGAGACCGTCGGCCGGCGCGATCCGACGGCGCACGCCGAGCTCTTGGCCGTGCAGCGGGCGCTCTCCCTGCTGCAAACCGATCGACTCGGCGACTGCACGCTGTACGTGACGCTCGAGCCGTGCGCGCAATGCGCGGGCGCGATCGTCCTCGCCAAAGTTGGGCGTGTGGTCTTCGGAGCGTACGACCCGAAGGCGGGGATGGTGGGGAGTCTCGGAGACGTCCTGCGCCACCCCGGCTTGAATCATCGGGTGGAGGTGATCGGAGGGGTGGAGGAGGAGGAGTGCGGCCGGCTGCTGCAGGATTTTTTCCGCGACAGGCGCTAACGCGTCCCGAGCTCTCGGATCACGCTTCCCAGCGCGTGCATCGCGTCCCCGAGCTGCGCATCCGACAAATACGGGGCGGGACCAAATCGCAGCACGTCCGCTCGGTAGTCGGTCCAGACATCCCGCTGCCGCAGGCGACGAGACAGCTCGGCCGCCCCAGGTGACCGGAGCGCGAGGAACCCCCCGAGCTCGGATAGCGTGACGCCCCGGTCTCGCGCGATGACGCGTGGGTCTGCGTCGAGGGCGTCGAACGCGCGTGCCAGAACGTCCACCTGGTGCTGGCTGACGCTCCGCAGGAGCTCCGGCGTGAGCTTCTGCTCTTCGAAGAAGTCGAACACCCGGGCAGCGCGATAGTGACTCGTCGGATCATAGGTGGCGCCGGCGAACCGCGCCGCGCCCGGGCCGTAGGCGACGGGAGTCGTCGGCTCGCCTGCGGCGAGCATCTCGAACTCGCTGAACCAGCCGGTGATCACCGGCCGCAGGGTGCAGCCCGCGGGAATCCGCAGAAAGGCGTTACCCTCGCCCAGCTGGCAGTACTTGTAGCCGCCGCCCACGACGCAGGCTTCCAGCAGCCGGTCTCTCTGGAGGGAGAACGGCACGACGTCGAGCGCGTGATACGCGTCCACCAGCAGCTCCGCGCCCGCACGGCGGCACGCCGCGAGCACATGGGCGAGGTTCGGCACGATGTGGGCGTTCTCGTACAGTACGGCTGAGACGAGTACCGCTGCCGTGCGGTCATCCACGGCATGGGCGAGCCGCTCGGCGAGCGTCGCGGCCGGGAGCGCGGGGACCGTGACGACGGCGATCCCTTCCTCACCGAGACGTTGGAGCTGACGCCGGATGGTGTGAAACTCTCCGGTCGTCGTGACGAGGCGGGGTCGTCGGCCGAGGGGCAGGGCGGAGAGCCAGCGCACGACCAGCTCGTGCGTGTTCGCTCCCAGCGCGATGGCGCCGTTCGAGTCGTCGAGCAGCCGCGCAAACCCGCGCTGCACCCGGCCCGCCACGGCGAACACGCGCTCCCACTTGTCGTCCACGTACTCGGCCGCGTCGAGCCAGGCGCGTTGCTGGGCCTCGAACCCCACGTCGGGCCATGCCTGATGCGAGTGGCCTGTCAGCAGCAATCGGTCCGCCACGCGGAAGCGGCGATAATGAGGCGCGAGGGCGTTCGGACTGCCGTACAGCGCCTCCGGCGTCACCTCGTCACAACTCCGTGCGGATCGCCCAGAGATCAGGGAAGGCGGGCTTGTTGAGCGTCGTCTCGAGGTATTCGGCCCCGGCGGATCCGCCGGTGCCCGGCTTCGTGCCGATGGTGCGCTGCACCATCTTCACGTGCCGATAGCGCCACTCCATGATCCCCTCGTCCAGGTCCACCAGCCGCTCGCAGACCGACGCCACCGCGGGGTTCGTCCGGTAGACCGTGATCAGGACCTGCTGCATCTCGCGCGACGGTTCGGGCGGCCGCCTCACGTCTCGGTCGCGCAGCGCTGCCGGCACGGGGTACTGGTTCCGCGCGAGGTAGGCGAGGAAGGCGTCCCACAGCGTCGGTTCGCGGTACCTGGCCTCAAGCCGGCGCCGGCCCTCGCTTCCTTCGGCGTAGCGCGCGACGGCTGCGGGGTTCTTCGTGCCGAGGACGAATTCGAGCTCCCGGAACTGGAACGACTGGAACCCGCTCCCGGACTCGAGCCGGTCGCGGAACGACAGGAACTCGAGCGGCGTCATGGTCTCGAGGACGTCGATCTGTGCCACCATCACCTTGAGCACGGTGAGAATCCGCTTCAGGGTGTGCAGCGCCCGCGGGGTGTCGTTGTCGCGCAGCAACTGCTCGAGATAGCCGAGCTCGTGGAGCATCTCCTTGAACCACAGCTCGTACACCTGATGGATGACGATGAACAGCATCTCGTCGTGCTCGGGGCCCGGGGAGCGCGGCTGCTGCAGAGCCAGGAGCTCGTCGAGCTTCAAATAGCTGGCATAACTCACGGCCATCGGGCGACCCTCACGTGAACCGTGGCTTGTAGGTATCGAGCGTCGAATACTGCGGTGGCCAGGGCAGCGCGTAGCCCATCTCGTGAGCGGCGTGGCGGGTCCAGTAGGGATCCCACAGATGCGCGCGCGCCAGGACGCAGAGATCGGCGCGCCCCGCCGCTAGAATCGTGTTCACGTCGGTGTAGGACGAAATGTTGCCCACTGCCATCGTGGGGATCCCCACTTCATGGCGCACGCGGTCGGCGAACGGCGTCTGAAACTGGCGCCCGTAGACCGGTTTCGCATCGGGCACCGTCTGGCCCGCCGACACGTCCACGATGTCGCAGCCGTGCGTCTTGAGGAGCCTGGCGATCTCGACCGCGTCGGCGGGTTCCGTGCCGCCGGGCGCCCAGTCCACGGCCGAGATGCGCACCGAGATCGGCTTGAGCTCCGGCCACACCGCGCGCACCGCGTCGAACACTTCCAGGGGAAACCGCATCCGGTTTCCGAGCGATCCGCCGTACTCGTCTCGACGGTGGTTCGTGAGCTCGGAGATGAAGCTCGCGAGGAGATAGCCGTGCGCGAAGTGGATCTCGAGGATGTCGAAGCCCGCCTGCTCCGCCATGCGCGCCGCCCGCACGAAGTCAGCGCGCACGGCGGCCATGTCGGCCCGGTCCATGGCGCGCGGGACTTGGCTGTGGGGAAAGTAGGGGATGGGGGAGGCGGCGATGATCTGCCAATTGTCCTGCGGGAGCGGCTCGTCCATCCCATCCCAGGCGAGGCGAGTCGAGCCTTTGCGACCCGCGTGGCCGAGCTGCAGACCGATCTTGGCGTAGCTGTGGGCGTGCACGAAGTCCACGATCCGCTTCCAGGCGGACACGTGCTCCGGCTTGTACATGCCGGTGCAACCCGGCGAGATCCGCCCCTCCGGGGACACGTCGGTCATCTCGGTGAACACGAGTCCCGCACCGCCCATGGCTCTCGCCCCCAGGTGCACCAGGTGCCAATCATTGGGGGTGCCGTCCACGGCGCAGTACTGGCACATCGGGGACACGACCACCCGGTTCACCAACAACAGGTCCCGCAACCGAAACGGCGTGAACAGGGGCGGCGGAGGTGGACTGGTGGGGACGTTTACGCCGCTCTGCTCGGCGGTCCGCGCGGCGAACCAGCGGTCCACTTCCCCGACGAACTTGGGATCGCGGACCTGCAAGTTATCGTGCGTGATTCGCAAGCTTCGGGTGAGCAGATTGAAGGCGAACTGGACCGGCACGAGATCCATGTAGCGCTCGGTGTCTTCGAACCACTGCAGGCTCACTTGCGCCGCGCGCTGCAGGCTCTCGACCGCCGGTCGCCGCTCGGCCTCGTACGCATCGAGCGCGGCGGGCACGTTCCCCCCCTGCGCGCGGTTGAGCGCGCGCGCCAGGGCGACGGCGTCCTCCATGGCGAGCTTCGTGCCCGATCCCACGGAGAAGTGGGCGGTGTGCGCCGCGTCACCCAGCAGCACGACCTTCTCGTGATGCCAACGCTCGTTCCGCAGCGTGCCGAAGTTGCGCCACAGCGAGCGGTTCTTGAGCAGCCGATGCCCCTGCAGCTCCGCTTGGAACAACGCTTCGCAGAACGCGAGCGTAGCGTCCTCGTCGGCGCGGTCCATCCCCGCCGCCCGCCAGGTCGCTTCCGTGGCTTCGACGATGAACGTCGAGCACCCCCGTTCGTACTGGTAGGCGTGGACCCGCCACAGGCCGTGGCGATCGCGCTTGAAGTAGAACGTGAACGCGGGGAAGGGGCGGTCGGTGCCGAGCCACACGTAGCGGTTGGGGCGCCAATCCACGGTCGGGGTGAACCGGTCGGCGAGCTGCTGGCGCACCACGCTGTTGAAGCCGTCGGCCGCGACGACGAGATCGGCTCCCAGGAGGGCGCGGACGTCCGCGACCTCTCGGCCGACCTCGAGGCACACGCCGAGCGCTTCGGCGCGGCGCCCCAGGATCGCGAGCAGCGTGCGCCGTGACAACCCGCTAAACCCGTGACCGGTGGACGTGACGACCGTGTCGTTGATGTAGACGTCGATGTCGTCCCAATGGTGGAAGTGCCGCGCCATCTCCTGGTAGGTCTCGTGATCCGCTTCCGCGAGGGTGTCCTGCGTGGCGTCGGAGAAGACGACGCCAAATCCGAAGGTCGCCTCCAGGGGGTTCTGCTCGACCACCGTGACGTGGTGCGAGGGATCCGCCCGCTTCATCTGGATTGCGAAGTAAAGTCCAGCCGGCCCGCCGCCCACCACGACGATCCTCATGCCGCGCCCCCCGCCTGCTTCAAAAGCTGCCCCGCCACGATGAGGTGTTGGATCTCCGTCGTGCCCTCATAGATCCGCAACGCCCGGACTGCGCGGTACAGCCGGTCCACCGGGTGGGACGCGAGCACGCCGCGACCCCCCAGGATCTGCACGGCGTCGTCCACGATCCGCTGGGCGGCCTCCGTCGCGAACGCTTTGGCCATCGCGGCCTCGAGGGTCACCCGCTCAGCGCCGCGGTCTTTCTCCCAGGCCGCGCGGTAGGTGAGGAGGCGGGCGGCGGTGAGGTCCGTCGCCATCCGCGCGAGCTTCTCCTGGATCAGCTGGAACTCGCTGAGCGTGCGTCCGAACTGTCGGCGCCGGGTGGCGTGCGCCACCGCTTCCTGCAACGCCCGCGCCGCCATGCCGCACGCGGCCGCCGCGACCGTGGCCCGGAGCCGGTCGAGCGTGGTTAACCCGAGCTTGAACCCCTCTCCCTCGGCGCCCAGCCGGCTCGAGGCCGGGACCCGGCAGTCGTCGAACGCGATCTCGCCGAGCGGGTGCGGTGCCGAGAGCACGAGGGGGCGCACGAACTTGAGCCCGGGCGTGTCGGCTGCGACCACGAACGCCGAGATCCCCTTGTTGCCCTTCCCCCGGTCGGTGGAGGCGAAGACGGTGTAAAAGTCCGCAATCCCGGCGTTCGAGATGAGGGTCTTCATGCCGGAGAGAACGTAGCCGTTGCCGTCCCGTGCCGCGGTCGTCGCAATCGCGGCCGCGTCCGAGCCGGCCTCCGGCTCAGTCAGCGCGAAGGACGCCATGGCCCGGCCCGCGAGCACCGCCGGCACCCATCGGTCCTGGAGCTCGCGGTCGCCGGCAAGAAGGATGGGCACAGTGCCGAGGGCTTGCAGCGCGAACACCGCGTCGGCGAGCGGCGAGGCGGCGGCCAGGGCCTCGCGCACGAGGCACGCCGCGCGCAGGTCCTGGTCTGCGATCGGCGCGAACCAGCTCGCCTGGCCGAGCCGTGCCAGGAGATCGCGCGCCTGGGTCCGCGCGGCGGCGTCGTCAGCGGGCTCGGGGAGGGGGGCGATTTCGCGCGCCGCGTAGTCCGCGGCCCGCGCCGCCAGGGCGACGTGGGACTCAGCCAGGAAGGCGCGAACGGTGGTCGGATCGGGCACGGTCAGACGAACCTGGGCTCGCGCTTCGCCTTGAAAGCCTCGTAGGCTGCGCGGAAGTTGGGGCTCCGCATGCACCCAGCCTGGGCCTGCGCCTCCGCCTCGAGCGCGGTGACGAGATCCATGTGCGCTTCGCGGTTGAGCGCGTCCTTCGTAATCCCGAGCGCGACCGACGGTCCGCGGGCCACCCGCTCGGCGAAGCCGCGGGCCTCCCCCATCACGTTGGCGTGCGCCACCACCCGGTTGTACAGGCCGATGCGGAGCGCCGTCTGGGCATCGATGAAATCGCCCGTCATGAGCAGCTCGGTCGCGTGACCGAGCCCGACGATGCGGGGCAAGAGCCAGGCGGCCCCCATATCGGCACCCGACAGGCCGACCTTCGTGAACAGGAACGCGATCTTCGCCGACTCGGCGGCGATGCGCACATCGCACGCCGCTGCGATGACGGCGCCCGCGCCCGCCACAGTCCCGTTCAAGGCACCGACGACCGGGCGCCGGCACTGCCGCATCGCGAGGATCAGGTCGCACGTGAGCCGGGTGAACTCGAGCAGCCCCGCGTCGTCGCGTGCGAACAGCGCTCCGATGATGTCCTCTACGTCGCCGCCCGAGCAGAAAGCCCGCCCGGCTCCCGTGATGATCACCGCCCGTACGCCGGGTTCATCGTCGAGCGTGCGGAAGGCATCGCGCAGCTCGCGGTACACGTCGAACGTCAGGGCATTGAGCCGATCCGGACGGTTGAGCGTGATCGTAGCGACGCCGTGGTGCGGGTCGTGCTGGTAGAGGAAGGACTGAGGCGCAAGCGGCATGCGGTAGTCTCCGGATGTCGGTCAGGGCAGCACGGCGGTCGCTTCGATTTCCACGACGGCGTTCGGGTCCACGAGCCCCCGCACTTCCAGGAGCGCCATCGCGGGGTAGTGCCGTCCCATGAGGCGGCGATGCACCTCGCCGAGCGGCTGCAAGGTCGCGAGGTAAGTCTGGCGGTCCGTGACATAGACCGTCAGGCGGCCGATGTCCTCGGGCCCGCCCCCGGCTGCGCGCACGACCTCCAGCACCCGCTCGAGCGCGCCCGCCCACTGCTCGACGAGCCCGGCCCGCTCGGGGGCGATCTGCCCGGCCACGAACAGGACCCGCCCCCCGGCCGGGGCGAGCAAGCCGTGATTCCAGCCGCTCGGGCGACCGAGCGGGTCGGGATTGACGATGCGGAAGGTCATCGGTGCGAGCCTGCCTCGGTGATCACGACGGCCTCCCCGTTGGTCTCACGCGCGGCGTCCTGGCACAGCGCCAGCACCGCGCGCGCCACCTCTTCAGGCGGAATCAGTCGGCGCTGGCCCGAGGTGTCGAGCGCCGCACGCAGGGCGGCCTCGGGCGCCATCCCCGTCTTCGCCGCGATGCGGCTGACCGACTGCCGCGTCATGTCCGTGTCGACGTATCCGGGGCAGATCGCGTTGACGGTCACACCCGTGCCCGCGACCTCTGCGGCAACCGAGTGTGTGAAGCCGACGACCGCGTGCTTGGATGCGCTGTAAGCGGCGATGTACTTGCCTCCACTGAGGCCTGCCACCGACGCGATGTTCACCACGCGCCCCCAGCCCCGCGCGAGCATTCCCGGGAGGAAGGCCTGGGTGCACAGGAACGGGGCGGTGGCGTTCACCGTCAGGAGCCGGTTCCAGTCCTCCAGCGTGGTCTTCTGCACCGGCGCCGAGTGGCTGATGCCGGCGTTGTTGACGAGGATGTCCACGTGGCCGAGCCGGCTCTCCGCCTCGCGGGCGAGGGTGCGTACGCCTTCTGGGTCGGCGACGTCGCACGCGACCGCCCACGCCCGCCGTCCGGCCGCGCCGAGCTCCGCGGCGACGGCCTGGAGGCGGTCTGGGGCCCGGGCCGCCACGACAACGGCCGCGCCCGCTTCGGCGAGCGCGCGGGCCACGGCCAGCCCGATACCCCGGCTGCCGCCCGTGACGACGGCGCCCCGTCCTGCGAGGGTCACCGGCCGAGCTCCGCGAGCACCGCTTCTTCGAGGATAGCGCCCAGCACTTCGATCGTACGCGCGCCCTCGTCCGCTCGAGCCTCTGCCGGGGACCCGAAGTACGCGCGGGGCCCGCCGGCCTGCTCGAAGCTCGTTTGGCCGGCGCGGATCGCCCCGCTGAGCGATCGCGGGTTGGCCGGTAAGGAGCGGCGCAAGGCCTCACGTACTAACTCGGGACGTGCCGCCAGCACGATCGAGCTCTCGTACTGGCCCGCGTGGCAGGCGCCGCTGCGGAACTCTTCCGTGAGCCGGACGGCCCAGGGTTTTTTCGTCACGTCGGGGAACACGATCCGCGCGCCGTCCGCGCGCCGAATTTCCGTCACTGCGTCCTCGATGGCCCCCAGATGTGCGGGGTCCAAGTGCGCGTTGGCGACCGCGAGGAGGGAAAGGCCGTGTCGTGCCAGGCTGCGCGCCAGATCCACGAGCAGCGCGGTCACCGTGGCTGGCTGCAAGGATACGGTTCCCGGGAACCCGGCGGCAAACTCGGCGGCCGTATAGGCGATGGCCGGGAGCAGCACCGCCTCGTGGCCGCGGGCGGCGAGCCGCCCCGCCGCCGCGCGGGCCATCGCCTCGGCGATGATCACGTCGGTCGCGAGCGGTAGATGGGGCCCGTGCGCCTCGACGGCGCCGACGGGCACGATCGCCACCGTCTTCGTCCGGTCGAGGTCGCGAACCTCCTCCCAGGTCAGGTGCGCGAGGTCGAGGACTGCCATGGGTGGCTGTATCGTACCGGGCCCGACGGTTGACCGCCAGGCATCCACGGCCGATATCTGTCACGATGAGCTTCCAGCCGCCCGAGCAGTTCAACATCGCCGACTACTTCCTCGACGCCCGCGTGCGTGAAGGGAAGGGCCAACGGCCTGCGGTGCTCACCGACACGGGGACGCTCACCTACCGGGAGATCCAGGCGCTGGCGAATCGGTTCGGCCACGTATTCACCGAGAGCGGCGTCGAGCCCGAGCAGCGCGTCATGATCGCCCTTCCGGACGGGCCAGGGTTCGTGGGAGCGCTGTTCGGCACGCTCAAGATCGGCGCGGCCGTCGTCATGGTGAACCCGCAGCTCAAGCCCGACGCCATTGAGTACTTCTATAGCTACACCCGCGCGCGCGTCGTGGTGGCCCATCGGGACACGGTCGCCGCGTTCCGCAATGCGGCGCGCACCGCGCGTCACTTGAAAACGATCCTCGTCGTCGGTGAGGACGAATTCGACCTGCGGCTCGCGCGCGCCCCCGCCGCGCTCGACGCGTTCCCCACCCACCGCGACGACGCCGCGATCTGGCTGTTCTCGGGCGGCACCACGGGGCAGCCGAAGGCCGTGGTGCAGACCCACACGTCGTTCGCGAATACCACTGAGTGTTATGCTAAGGGCACGATCGGTTACACCGAGCGCGATGTCACCCTCAGCGTGCCCAAGCTCTATTTCGGCTATGCGACCGGGTCGAACCTGTTGTTTCCGTTCTCCGTCGGTGCCGCCACGGTGCTGTTTCCCGAGGCCGCGACTGCCGAGGTGCTGTTCGAGAAGATCGCCCGCTTCCGGCCGACGATCCTCATCAACGTCCCCACGATGATCAACCAGATGGTGAGCCACCCGGCGGCTCCGGAGCAGGATCTGTCGTGCGTGCGGCTCGCGACCTCGGCGGGCGAAGCGCTTCCGGTGGAGCTGTATCGCCGCTGGAAGCAGACCTTCGGCGTCGAGCTGCTGGACGGTCTCGGCACGGCGGAGATGTGGCACATCTTCATCTCGAATCGTCCAGGACACGTGCGCCCAGGGACGCTCGGGACCGTCGTGCCGGGGTTCGAGGTCAAGGTGTGCGATGACGCGGGGCGCGAGCTGCCCGACGGCGAAGTGGGTGCCCTGCGGGTGCGCGGCGCCTCGCGCGCCCTGGGCTACTGGCAGCAGATGGAGAAGACGAAGCAGGGATTTCTGGGCGAGTGGTACGTCTCGGGCGATATGGTCCGGCGCGACGTCGATGGCTATTTCACCTACTGCGGCCGGGCCGACGACCTGCTCAAGGTATCGGGCAAGTGGCTGGCGCCGCAGGAAGTGGAGAACTGTCTGCTGGAGCATCCGGCAGTGCAGGAGGTCGCGGTGGTCGGTGTTCTCGGGGAGCACGGGCTCGTCAAGCCGCACGCCTTCGTGGTCGTAAGGGAGCGCCGCGAGGGGCTGGCCGAAGAGCTGCAAGCGTTCGTGCGGGACCGGCTCGAACCGTACAAGTATCCGCGCGAGGTGACCTTTCTTGAGGCGCTGCCGCGAACCCACCTCGGGAAGGTGGATCGCGCGCGGCTGCGCAAGTCCACGGCGCGGTTCGAGCCGCTCTAGATGCCGCAAACCCACCCCACGCTGCCGCAAAAACACCCTAGCGTGTTCCACACCGCCACGTTACGGTACGAGACGCTCCAGCAGGCATGATCTCCCATGTGTTGGCCCACCTGAGGAGGTGCGTATGTCAGGCAGAACGAGAGCGGCGTGCGGCTTGGTCGTCGCTTCCCTCTTCGCCGCAAGCACGGCTGCGGGACAGGGTGCGCGCGTCCAGTTCGGCGTCGCCGGAAGTCTGACCGTCCCCCTCGGGGACTTCCACGCGGATGCCAGCGGCGACGGCTTCAAGGCGGGATGGCAAGGGCTGGCCTTGCTCGACGTGCGGCCGCGGAAAAGCCCGGTCGGGTTTCGGGTGGATTTTGACTACGGCGAGAACAGCAGCAACGATAAGTTCAACGCCGATCTCTCGGGCGTCGTGGGTGCACCGACCACCGCCAAGATCAAACTCCTTGGGGGAACCGCCGACGTGACGTACCACTTCAAGGCTTCAACGGGCGGCATGGAGGGGTACCTGCTCGGTGGCCTGGGTGTCTACAACGTCAAGCTCGCGGTGACATCTGGCGGAGTCACCGCCGACTCGTCCGAGACCAAATTCACTTGGAACTTCGGGGCAGGGCTGAGCTTCGCCGTTGGTAGCGCCGCCGTGTTCCTCGAGTCGCGCTACGTCGACGTCGCGAAGTCGTTCGGGGCGGGGAAGACGTCCTTCATCCCGATCACCGCCGGAGTCCGGTTTGGCGGCAAGTAAGGTCCCGTCGATGTGAAACGTCGAACGGTCAGGCCCGCCCCTGGCCGTTCGACGCTCCGGTCACTTTGCGCGCTGCTCGAGTTTGCCGATGAGCTTCTCGATCTCGAGCTTCAGGCGCTTCAGGGCAGGGAGCAGCTTGGGCTCGAGCTCGCGCTCCAGCTCCTTGCCTTCCTTGAGGAAGTCCTTCATCAGGTCGCGGAACCGGTCCGCCAGCTGCCGCCAGGTGGGGATGGCGTTGACCTCGGGCGCTTCGCCCGGCTCGCGTTTCTTCGGCAGCGTGTTCATCCGTCGCTCCTCTCCAAGGGTCGCTCCGAGAGACTCCAAGTATACGCGCGGGAGGGGTGGGGGTTTCGCGGCGCCCGGGCCCGTAGCGAAACTGGCACGGTCTTGGTATTTACTACGCGTCTGTGCGTCGAGGAGTTCGGGATAGGTGGCCGAGCGGCTGAAGGCACACGCCTGGAGAGCGTGTAAACGGGTAACCGTTTCGTGGGTTCGAATCCCACCCTATCCGTCTGACTACTAGGTGCAAAGGGGCAAAGTCGCTAAGGTGCGAAGCAATGCTGGCGTGCCGCCGTCTTGCCTAGGCCCCATAGCCCCTTAGCCCCCTTAGCACCTAGTTGTTAGTGGACAGGTGCGTGAGCGGTTGAAACGGCCGGTCTCGAAAACCGGTGTGCCCGCAAGGGTACCGTGGGTTCGAATCCCACCCTGTCCGTGTGAGTCGAGTGAGCAGTGAACAGTAGCAGACGCACAGACGCCCAGGAGGGAACAGGAATGCGCTGGACGAAGGCTTGGTTCGCCGCCGCGGTCACGGCATCCACCCTCGCCTGCTTCAAGTCGGCGGCCAAGAAGGCTGCCGAAGTGCGCGAGTGCAGCAGGATCACCATGAACGCGCAAGGCGCGGCGCAATGTTTGGTGCTGCAATACAAGTGGAACCAGGATGCGGCGCTCACCGCGGCGACCGCGTACCAGCAGCAGCAGGACTCGATCGCGCAACTTCACGCCGACGCGACATGGCGCGCCGAGGCGGCGCGACACAAGAACGAAATCGCCGAATGCGCCAAGGACCCGTCGGGTGACGTGACGCGCTGCCTCATGGGCTATGGCTGGGCTGAAGCCCGTGCCGTCGTCACCGAGGATTCGCTGTGGCGCCACGACGCGGCGAACCACCGGCAGCAGGTCGCGACCTGTACCAGGCAGCGCAAGATGCAGGCGGGGTCGTGTCTCCAGCTCTATTACAAGTGGAACCCCGCACGGGCGCTCGCGGTGGACGATTCGATCCGTCGGGCGCAGATGAGGAGGTAGTGGGTCACCGCGTCCTCATCGCCGCCGAGCTCGAGCGGCTGCTCGAGCCCGGCCAGCTGGCCGGCCTCGATGTCACCTGGCTCCCGACGGAGCAGCCGACTCCGTCGGGCGACTACGTCGCGCTCGTGCCGCTCTTGTCGCGATGGGTGGGTGGCAGCGACCTCAAGCGCCTTCCCAAGCTGAAGATCGTGGCGAACTGCGCCGTGGGGCACGACAACGTGGACGTCGTGGCCGCCGAGATGCGCCGCGTCACGGTCACGAACACTCCCGACGTCCTCACCGACGCGACCGCCGATCTCGCCTGGGCGCTGATCCTCGCCTGCGCCCGCCACGTGGTGCCCGGCACCCAGCTGGTGAAGAGCGGCTCGTGGACCGGGTGGCATCCCGAGCTGCTGCTCGGGATCGAGCTGCGCGGCCGCACCCTCGGCCTGTTCGGCGCCGGGCGGATCGGCCAGGCGGTGGGGCGCCGTGCGGTGCCGTTCGGGATGCGGATTCTGTACACGGCCCGCAATCCGAGGCCCGACTTCGAGCGGGAGTGCGGTGCGGTGCGAGTCGAGTTCTCGAGGCTTCTCAAAGAGAGCGATGTCCTGTCGCTCCACGTCCCGTCGGTGCCGGAGACCAAGGGCATCATCAACGACGACACGTTGCGACAGATGAAACCGGGCGCCGTCCTGATCAACACGGCGCGCGGTGACCTGGTCCGCGAGGAAGCGCTCGCGCAGGCCCTCGAAGCCGGCCGGCTGGGCGGGGCGGGGCTGGACGTCTATCTCGAGGAGCCCGCGGTCCACCCCCGCCTGCGGGCGGCGCCGCGCACGGTGTTGTTGCCACACATCGGCAGCGCCACGCTCGAGACGCGCCGCCAGATGGCGACCATCGCGGTCGCGAACGTGCAGGCGGTGCTGAAGGGCGACCCGGCGTTGACCCCTGTCTTCGGCTAGGTCGGAAACCGCCTTCCCGGCAACGAGTTGCCCGCCGGGAGCCCATGTGTTATTGGATAGAGGACCGCCCGACAGGCCTTGATGGCTCCCGAGACCGAAACTTATTGCGCGCGCTGCGGCACCTCCCTGGCGCCGGGGGCGTATTTCTGTCTGCGCTGCGGCACCAGCGTCCCGCTGACTACGGGCGGCGCGGGCGCCGCGGTCGCGCCGCCCGTGCGCCGTCCACTGCCCGCCCAGCACAACGCCCAGCTCGATGCCCTGCGCAAAGCAACGCTCGGCGAGTACGAGGTCCTCGCCGAGCTGGGGCGTGGGGGGATGGCCACCGTGTACCTCGCCCACGATCTCGCCCTCGACCGCAAGGTGGCGATCAAGGTGCTGGCGCCGGCCCTGCTGCTCATGGGGGAGGGCATGGTCGAGCGCTTCAAACGGGAGGCGCGCACTGCCGCGGCGCTGAGCCATCCCCACATCATTCCCATCTACGCCGTCAAGGAAAGCGAGCACGTCCTGTACTTCGTCATGAAGTACGTACAGGGACGGGCTCTCGACACGGTGATCCGCGACGTCGGCACGCTTCCCATCCCCATGGTACAGACGATCCTCGCCCAGGTGGGCGACGCGCTCGGCTATGCCCATCGTCACGGCGTGATCCACCGCGACATCAAGTCCGCGAACATCATGCTGGACGAGGACGGGCGGGCCGTGGTCACGGACTTCGGGATCGCCAAAGTGGTTCAGGCAGAAGGGCTCACGATGACCGGCGTGACGGTGGGCACGCCGACGTACATGAGCCCCGAACAATGTGCGACCCGCGACGTCACCGGCGCTTCTGACCAGTATTCACTCGGAGTCGTCGCGTATGAAATGCTGACCGGGCGGCTGCCGTTCCTGGGCGAGTCGACCATGGCGGTGATGTACGCCCACTTCAATGAGCGCCCGCGCCCGGTGGCCGAGCTGCGCCCGGATTGTCCGCCCAACCTGAGCGCCGGCGTCATGCGGATGCTGGAAAAGGATCCTGCGCGCCGCTGGCCCAGCATGGACGATATCGTGGCCGTGTGCGGCCGGCCCTCGCTGCGGCACGACGATCCCGTCCGCGGCGAGATGATCACGCTGGCGAAGGCGGGTGCCGGTTCGGCGTTGATGGCTGAGCTCAAGACGCCCACGAGCCCGCTCGTGCTGTCGAAGCCGCAGACGCACGAGGCGAGGGTCGCGCTCCCTCAGGCCCGTCCCGGCTCGCGCCTCTGGTGGGGGGTCGGCGGCCTCGGCGGTGTGGCGATCGCCGCGGCGCTCTGGTGGCTCGCACCTTGGCGGGCGTGGCTGACACCGAGCGTGTCGGCGCCGCCGCCGTCCCGCGACACGGTGCGTGTGAGCCAGGCCCCGCCGCCCGCTGTTCCCACGGATACCACCTCGGGGCGTGGCGCCCCCGTCCCGGCTCCGACGCACGTGGCGAGGCCGCCGTCGCGCGCGCGCGTGCCCGCCCGCTCACCCGCTGCAGGGGCCGAATCTGCGGCGCGCGCGCCGGTTGCCCTGCGCGAGGACAGCGTGGTGCGGTCACTCCGAGCGCGGGCGCTCAACGCGATGAACCGTGCGATCGACGCCGGGGCCACGCCCGCCGAGTTGGCGAGGGCGGACACGGTGTTCAAGGGAGCGGAATTGCTCTCGGCCCAGAGCCGGTTGCCCGAGGCGATGGTCCAGCTCGCCACCGCCGCGTCCCTCTGGGCGGAAGTCGAGCGCCAGTCGCGGGCGCGAGCGGCGCGCGACACGCAGGCGCGGCGCGCCGCGGAGCCACCGGCGGCACCCGCCGCGACGCCCGTTCCCGTCGACCCGCGGCCGGACATCCAGAAGGTGATCGACGACTACGCGCGCGCGCTGGAATCTCGCGACGTGGGCCAGGTGCGGCGGGCATATCCGGGCCTCACGTCACCGCAGCAACAGAGCTGGCAGGACTTCTTCCAATCAGTAAGAAATCTCAAGGCCGGCCTGACGGTCACGGCCGTGCGTCTCTCGGGCCTCACGGCCGAAACGATTGTGACCGGAGTCTACGAGTACGACAACGCGACCACGGGTCGCGCCGAGCGGCGACCCGTGACGTTCCGGGCGATCCTCGCCGTGGACTCGGGCGGCTGGCGGCTCACCGCGATCCGCTAGCCGGGCCTAGAAGTTGTATTCGAGCCCGGCGGTCCACAGGACGTTGGGCCGCAGCCCTCCGCGGTTCAACGGGAACAGGGTGTTGGCCACCAGCGTGACTCCCGCGCGCGTGGTGAACTTGAAGCCGAACGACCCGTTGATGAGGTCGTCGCGCTCGTTCGGGAGATTCGTGACATTGATCGTACGCCGGAAGGGCAGGTCGTAGGTCACGGGGCCCGGCAACCGCAGCTTGCTTTCGCCGACCTGCAGCTCCGAGACCAGATCGACCGCCATCGTCGCCCAGGGCGCCATGAGATGGTCGAACCCGAGGGTGGCGAGCACCGCGTTGTTCTGCGTGCTCCCGCTGCGGTAGAGGTATCCGAGATTGGCGTGCGGTGAGAACGCTCCGAATCGCGCCGACACGATGCCCAGGCCGCGGGCCGCGATGTGCCCCGATCCCAGCAGATCATCCTCGCTCCCCGTAGGGAAACGGACGTCGCCGAGCACGGCGAACGTGGTGCGTTCCGTCTGGGTCACGTTGACCTTGACGCGGGCGGCGATGTCTCCGATGCCGGTCGCTGATCCTTCCACGATTCGCGAGGTGGAGAGCTGCGGGTTGGCGGCCGTCCCGCCGAAAAAGTGCTGTGCAGTAGTGCCGCCGAAGGGAAAGATCTGCGCATCGCTCGTGCCGCGTAGCGACGTGGAGACGATCGGCAGCACCACCCCGATGTCCACGCGGTCCATCAGCCCGAAGCTCATGAAGAAGGACGTGACGGTCATGTCGATGTCGAGCGCCAGGCGCAACCCGATCACGTCGTTCTCATGCGTCGGGACGCCATACGGCGCGCACGAGGCGCCCACGAGGCTGTCGCACGAGGGGCCCGTGACGTTCTGGTGGGTGAAGGTCATCTCGATGCCGTTGAGGCTCACCCCGCGCAGCGTCTCGAGGTGCAAGCGGTTGACGTTGGCACCGATGAAGACGCGCCCCCGGCCGAGCGTCTGGGCGCGTTCGCTGAACACCGAGCCCGGGGAGCGCGACGTCGGGACGGGAACACCGCCTTCGAAGCGGAACGTGGAGCCGCCACTGGTCGCGCTCACCGGGAGGTTCGCGACGTTCTGGCTGATCGCCGTTCCGATGAACGAGATCAGGGTGCCGTTGTCGGACACGGCCGAGGGGACGAAGTGGTCGGCGTGCAGCGCGGTCGCGGAGTCGGAGCCGGCGGTGCCCCCGAGGAACAGCGGGTCCTTGCCGTCCGCGAAAATGAACAGCTGGGAGATCTTGTCCCGGAGACCCTGTGCCTCGAGCGGGGTGGCCGCCAGCGTGAACCCGACGAGACTCCACAGGCACCACCGCATAGGCCCTCCGAGCTGGGGTTGTGTCGCCATGACGGGTCGAAGAGACCTCGTACGTCGACCTGCGTCAACCCTCGCGTTCAGAGCGTGGTGCGGAACTGCTCCCACTGAACCTTTTGCTCTCGCATGAACGCGACGAAGCCCGGATCGGTTCGCACGTTGTCCAGGAATGGTTCGCGCTCGAACAGCGGATAGCAGGGGAACCCACCCTCGGCCACCTGGCGCAACCACTGCACCGCCGAGTCGGGTCGCTGCAGCAGCGCGTAGGCCAGAGCGATGTGGAACCCCGCGTGATGAAAGTGGATGTATCCCTTCCCCTTCTGGACAGCGGTGCGGATGTCCTGCTCCGCGCGGTGCGCGTCTCCTCCCAAGGCAAACCACACGGCCCGCGCGCTCGTTACGACGCCACCCCGGTCGTCAGGATGCGCCCGCAGGTAATTCCGGATCACGGCGAACGCCGAGTCCCTCCGCCCGAGGTGCAGCAGCAGGAGCGCCATCTGATAGTGCCAGTACGGCGGGTTGGCATCGGGGTCTACCTGGCTCAGGATCTTTAGGCCGTCCTGATACCGCCCCTGGTACGTGCGCGTCTCCGCGATGCGTCGCAGGGCGTTGTCTTCACGCGGCGAGATCGCGAGCGTCTTCTGAAGCTCGGCAATCGCTTCGTCGAGCATTCCGATGTGCAGGTAGATATTCCCGAGATGTTGGTGCGCCCGATCCATGTTCGGATCGAGGCTCAGCGCGCGGCGGTCTTCCTGGATCGCTCGCTCGTGGAAGAAGTGGTTAGCAGGCCCCCACAAGAGGCGGGCCTGGGCCTGATGAGCTTCGGCGAGATTCGGGTCGAGCCGCAGGGCTTTCTCCGCGGCCACCCGGGCTCGCTCGAGCGCCGCCGTGTCCCCCGGGGCGAATTCGGTCACGCGCAGCGCATAGGCGCGCGCCAGCCCGGCCTGAGCCGCGGCAAAGCTCGGGTCCAGCGCGACAATGCGCTCGAACAGCGTGATCGCGACCGAATCGTTCTCTCGATTCTGACGCTGGTTGACGAGCATGTTCGCGCGTAGGTACAAGTCGTACGCTTGGGCGTTGCTGGTCGGTAGGGTCCTGGGATGCAGCCGTCCCCGCTGGCCTGCGACGCTGAACCCCACCAACAGCGCGAGAGCCGCTGCGGCCGAGAGGCCCACCCGCATGACGAGCCTCCCCCGGCGGCGCTTCGAGGGAGGCCATTGGTGGGGCCGGGAATCCACCTCGGGGGACGCGGCGGCCGGCTCCGCCCGCCTGCGGGCCCGCACCGCAGCAACCAATGCCCTTGTCTCCGCCGCGGGCTCGGCGTCGTACTCCGCGGCGACTCGCCGGGCGAACGCCTCGTAGGCTTCCAACGCGCCCGCCCGATCCCCCTGTCGGTCGAGCAGCGCGATCAGGCGGCGCACCAGGCCCTCGTCGCTCGGCGCGAGCTCGATTGATCGGCGAGTCCAACGCACGGCTCTCGTGAGGTCGTTGTCGGACTCATAACGCTCCGCCAGCGCTCGCGCGCCGCCCGCGGCCGCCTGCTGCAGGCGGCCGCGCTCGGTTTCCAGCCAGCGCTCGAACTCGGGCGCGTCCGAGATGAAAAACCCTTCCAGCAGTGCACCCCCATACAGGTCGAGCGCCTCCTCCAGCTGTCCAATGCGGAGCGCGCGCTCGAAGGCGGCGACGTCGCACGATACCTGAGCGAAGTCCAGGCCGATCTCCTCGTCGCCCCGGCTCGTGACGGCGTCGCCGCCCAGCGCGTCGCGTACCACGTGCAGCGCCTGGCGCAGCGCCGCGCGGGCATGCTCCTGATCGAGCTCCGGCCAAAACAACGCCAGCAGCGTGTCGCGGCGGTGGAAGCCTTGAGGGGATGCGGCGGCGAGGTAGGCGAGGAGCGCGAGGCGTCGGGGCTGCCCGAGCAGGCCCCGCACTTCACGCCCGTCGGCGCCGGTGAGGCTCAACCTCCCGAGCATGCAGAGCTCGATCATGCGAGGCCTCGGCGATGCGCGGGGTCGTTCAGGGCCTCACGTCGCGTGGGGCCGCCGTTACGGCCGGCGTGACGGTCGCATCACAAGGGCGTGACGCGGGTCTCCTAAACTGGCTCCGCACGCACAAGCTAGCCCTGCGTCGGGGGCGCAGCAATCACAGTGAAGGAGAGGCGCTATGAGACGAATCAGTGGAAAACTCACCGGCAGCACCATGTTGTTGACGCTCGCGCTGGGGTGCAATCCCGAGCAAGCGGTCAGGCCGCGCTCACCTGCGTTCGAGGTCACCACAACGGCGGCGCCAACGCTCGTCCTGCACGTCGTCGCGCCCCAAGCGACCGACCCCGCGATCGACCAAGGGCTCGACGATCATTACGTGTGGATCGACACGACCGCGCGCTCGAACCACAAGCTCTTCGTGTTCCTGCCCGGCACAGGCCAGAATCCCTCGATCTTCCAGCTCGTCCAGCAAGAAGCGGCCCGACTTGGCTATCACGTCATCGGTCTCATGTACCCGACCGGCGGCGGGCTGGCGAAAGCGTGCCCGACGACCCCTGATCCCAGCGCATGCTACGAGAACGCACGCCTCGAGATCATCGACGGAATCGACCGGGTCGCGTTCCTGAACGTCAGCGTGGCGAACAGCATCGACAACCGACTCACCAAGCTGCTCCAGTACCTTGCGCTACAGTATCCCGACGAAGGGTGGGACCGATTCCTCCTCCGTGACAAGCCGAAGTGGTCGCAAATCGCCGTCAGTGGCCACTCCCAAGGAGGTGGGAACGCCGCGATGATCGCGAAGATCCGGCTGGTTGCCCGCGTGGTCCTGTTCTCCTCCGTGACGGACAGCATTCAGACCGAAGCCCCGTCCTGGGTCGCGACGCACGTGACGCCGGTGGAGCGCTACTACGGCATCGCGCACGATCGCGACGGGTTCTATCGCCCGATCCGGGCGGCGTGGGACTCCCTCGGGCTCGACGTCTTCGGCGGTCCCGCGATGCCCGAGACCAGCAGCCCTCCGTACGATGGGACGCACATGCTCGTCACCGATCTGCTGCCGCGGCCGAACGGCTTCGTTGGCACCAACGCACACGGCAGTCCGTCCAACGACCTGAACACGCCGCTCGGTTCGGATGGCACGCCGCTGCTCCGCGACGCCTGGCGCTACCTGTTGACGGCGCGGGGCGCCGGGCAGGAGGACGCGAAGCTCGACGACATCGCGTCTGGCGGTGACCGATGAGAGCGACCACAAGGCTCTTGGGCGCGTGGCTATCGACCATGGCTCTCGGCTGCAATCTCGACAAGGCCCCGGTCGGCCCGCGCGGGCCGGCGTTCGACGAATCTCTCGCACCCGCGGCACCACTTGTGGTGCACGTCATCGCGCCTCAGGCGACCGATCCGGCGATCGACAGATTTCTCGACGATCACTACGTCTGGCTCGACACGACCGCCCGGACGAACCACAAACTCTTCGTCTTCCTGCCGGGCACGGTGGTCGGGTCGGCGACGCCGCAACGCCCGGCGCAGTTCCAGCTCGTGCAGCAAGAGGCCGCCCGGTTGGGATACCACGTCATCGGCCTGATGTACGTCAACAGCGGGGGGATCGCCCAGGCATGCCCGACAGATCCTGACCCCGCCGCGTGCTATGAGAACGCGCGTCTCGAAGTCATGGACGGAATCGACCGCAGTCCCATCGTGGACGTGAACGCGGCGAACAGTATCGACAACCGTCTCACGAAGCTGCTCGAGTACCTGGCCGCTCAATACCCCGACGAAGGCTGGTCCCGCTTCCTCGCACACGACAAGCCGAAGTGGTCGCAGATCGCCATCAGTGGGCATTCGGGCGGCGGCGGATTCGCGGCCATGATCGCGAAGGTCCGGGTCGTGGCGCGCGTGGTGCTGTTCGCCGCGGTGACGGACAGCATCGGTACCCAATCGGTTCCATGGGTTACGACCCACCAGACACCGTCGGACCGCTACTACGGACTCGCGCATGATCGTGATTCATTCTTCCGGCCCATCCGTGCCAGCTGGGACTCCCTGGGCATGGCCGCGTTCGGGGGCGCCGTGCCTCCGGAAACGAGCGAGCCGCCCTACGGTCTCACGCACATGCTCGTCACCGACTTGCTGCCACGGGGTGGGTTCGTCGGCAACAACGCACGTGGCAGCGTCTCCAACGATGCGAACACGCCGCTCAACCCGGACGGCACGCCGATTCTGGAAGACGCGTGGCGCTATCTGATGACGGCGCGAGACGGGCGCGAGGACATCGCGCAGAGGGACGAGGAGTGAGTTGAAGCAGCGACGCTCAAGGCGCGTTCGCCAGGGGTTCGCGGAGCGCCGCGCGGTACTGCTCCCACTGTGCCTTCAGCTCCTTCATGAAGGCAACGAACCCAGGTTCGTTGCGGATGCGATCCAGGTCGGGGTCGGTCGCGAAACAGGGGTAGCAGGGAAGCCCGTCGTCCGCCGCGCGACGCAGCCATTGCACCGCCAGGCCCGGTCGACCGAGCACGGCGTAGGCTGAGGCGATTCGGGACGCGGAATGATGGAAGTGGATGTATTCCGCACCGATCGCTTCAGCCCTGCGAATGTCCTCCGTTGCGCCGCGCACGTCGCCCCGCTCCGCGCGCAGGAACGCGCGGGCGCTGGTGAGCAGGCCCCCACGATCCTCGGGGTGCTCGCGCAGGTAGCGCTCGATCAGCGCCGAGGCTTCGCTGTCCTGGCCGAGATGCAGCAGCGCCCAGGCGACGTGATAGTGCCAAAGGGCCGGGTTCTTGTCACGTGGGATTTGTCGAAGGACGCGCAGGGCGTCCTGGTATTTCCCCTGATGGACGAGGGCGACCCCGATGCGCTCCTCAGCGAGCAGGTCGGTGGGGTCCAGGGCCAGAGCCTGCTGGAATTCGGCGATCGCGTCGTCGAGGAAGCCGATGTGGTTGTAGACCACCCCGAGCTGGTGGTGCGCGTCCTCCAGGCTCGGGTTGAGCGACAGCGCACGGCGATACTCTTGGATCGCCAAAACATGAGGGAATCGGTAGGGGGGGCCCCACAAGACGTACGCCCGCGCGTAGTGCGCTTCGGCGAGATCGGGACGGAGCCGCAGCGCCTTCTCCCCGGCTACGAGCGCCCGCTCCCAGCTCGCTGTGTCATCCGGGGTCAGGGCGAACACCCGTTGAGCGTACGTGTGCGCCAACTCGGCATACGCCGCGGCGAACCCGGGATCCAAGGCAACCGCCTTTTCGAGCAACGCGATTGCGCTCGACAAGTGCGCCGGTGTGACCCTTCTCGCCCCCAGCTTGCCGCGCAGGTACAGGTCGTACGCCTCCGGGACGCTGGTGGGAGGAGTATCTAGAGTGCGCTTCTCCGTGGCCGTCACCGGAACCTTAAGGGCGGCCATGATGCCCCGCCTGACGCGGTCCTCGAGCGCGAAGCGGTCGCGGTCGCTCTCCTCGAAGCGGTCTGCCCAGAGCTGATAACCCGATGCCGCGTCAATCAGGCGCACGTCCACCCGCACGCGGTCACCCGATCTCTGCACTCCGCCCTCTACCACCGCATCGACGTTGAGCTCGCGGACCATGTTGCGGAACGATGCCGTGTCTTTGAACTGGAGCACGGCGCCAAGCGAAGTCACTCGTAATGCCGTGATTCGGCCGAGGTCGGTAATCAAGGCTTCGGTCATGCCGTCGGCGAACCAGGAGTGAAGCGTGTCGCGCGACAGGTCCGCGAGCGGCCGCACGGCGAGCGATCGAATCCGGGCGATTCGCGCTCCCGGCCGCGCCCGCCCTTCCCAGTCGCCGGGATTCGCCAGCAACAGGATGGCCGCCACGCCCGCGACAAGTGATGCGGACCACCACACGCTCGGCCGGCCCCGGGTCGGAGGACTGGAGCGGGTGGGTGGGGCGGGCGAAGGTGGGGGAGGCGACGGTGAGGCGGCTGGCGCACGTTGCGGCGGTGCGGCCTCTCGACTGCGGATGGCGGCGATCAGCGCCTGCGTTTCGGTGGCGGGCTGCATCTCATATTCCTGAGCAAGCCGTGATGCGAATTCGTCGTACACCTGTACGGCCCTGGCACGGTCGCCCAGCCGGTCGAGCAGTGAGATCCAGTGGCGCACCAGCTTTTCATCGAAGGGCGTGAGCCCCGCAGCGCGTCGAGCCCAGCTCGTGGCAGCCGCGTAGTCACCACTTCCCTCGCTGCGCTCGATGAGGGCGTGCGCGCTGCGACAGGCCGCGTCCTTGAGTCGGGCGCGCTCGGTCTCCAGCCAGCGTTCGAACTCAGGCGCCTCCGAGATGAAGAACCCTTCCAGCAGGTCGCCCCGATAGAGCTCGAGTGCCTCGCCCCACTCCGCCGCGGCGACCGCTCGATCAAAGGCCGCGACGTCGTTCCAGAAGAGGTCGGAGTCGAGGCCGATCTCCTCATCGCCACGCCGTGTCACAATGCCCTGGCCCACCGCACCGCGCAGCACGTGGAGTGCTTCGCGGAGCGCCGCGCGAGCGTGCTTCTGGTCGAGCTCTGGCCAGAACAGCGCGACGAGGCTGTCGCGCCGCTGAAAGTCACGAGGGGTGGCGGCAGCAAGGTAGGCAAGCAGCGCGAGGCGCCGGGGTTGTGCGAGGAGGCTGCGGACCTCGTGCCCGTCGGCCGCCGTCAGGCTCACTCCGCCCAGCATTCGGAATCGGATCATGGACGCCCCTGCGAGGCTGGGCCCCGTCACGGCGGGCGTGACGCGCCCATGACGGTGGCCTGACACCTTCGCCTCATACTGGCTGGCAAGGGAAACGTAGGCTCTGGCCAAGAGTGCAGCAATGCGGCTGCAAGGAGGAGGTATGAAAAGCGTGACTACTGCCGGCCGGTGCGCGCGCGTGATCATCGCGTGCGGGTTGGTGCTGGCGGCAGCGGGGTGCGGCGACTCGATTCCGGTTGGGCTTGCAGGACGAGCCACAGGTGTGCTGCAGGTGACCGTTTCGACAAGCGGGGCCGACCTCCCTGCAAACGGCTACACCGTCAGTGTGGATAGCGGCGCAGGGCAGCCTGTCTCCGTCAACGGGAAGGTAAGCCTGGCCGGGCTAACCGCCGGCAGCCACAGCGTCAGTTTGTACGGCGCTCCTCCCAACTGCGCGCCCAACGGTGCGAACACGCGCGCCTTTGATGTCCTCGCCGGCGACACGGTGCTGGTTGCGTTCAACGTGGCCTGCACAGTCATTGGGCCGATCGTCTTTGCGTCTAACCGCGACGGCTACCCGTTTCAGATCTATGCGATGAACGCTGACGGGTCGAATCCCATCCGACTCACCAACGCCGGCCTCGACCCTTCGTGGTCGCCTGACGGCAGGAAGATCGCCTTCACCAGAGATGGCAGCATCTACGTCATGAACGCTGACGGCTCGAACCCCACCGGCATCAACCGAGGATACGAACCATCCTGGTCATCCGACGGCAAGAGAATTGTCTTCACGGCCGAGGACGTTTTTGGCACTCCCGAGATCTTCGTGACGAACGCGGACGGCTCGAACCCCACCCAGCTCACCGACAATCTCGGTCTGTGGGACGACTTCGAGCCCGCGTGGTCTCCCGACGGCACCAGGATCGCTTACGCCGAACGCATTTGCGATGAGAATAATGGCGTCTGCGAGCTCCACATCAACGTCATGAATGCGGACGGCACGGGCAAGGAATGGGTCGGCGAAGGTGGCGGGCCCGCTTGGTCGCCCGACGGCAGGAAGATCGCTTTCTCGGGCAAAGAGGGGGGGATCAGTGTGATGAGCGTCGACCTCTGGAGCGACGTCCACGTGATCGCCCCTGGGATGTGGGCGAAGGTTGCCTGGTCCCCCGACGGGGCCAAGATCGTGTTCGACCACGCTGAGTGCGCTGAGTGCCAGGACATCGGCGTCATGAATGAGGATGGCTCTGGCCTCGTTTGGCTCACCCCTGGGCCGGGGAGAGACTTCTCCCCGACCTGGAGGCCCCGGTAACAAACACGCAAGAGGAGGCTACAATGAAGCCCAGCACGAGATTCTTCGCCTTGTTGTCCTGCGGCATCCTTTTCCAGGCGTGTCGTGTCGATATGGAGCCGGCAGGCCCTAACGCTCCCGGGAGCGTCGCCGCCGACGTCATGGCGGACGGGCCCGAGTGGGGGCCCTGGTCAACGCCGATCAACCTCGGGTCGCTCGTCAATTCACCACTCGACGACAACCGCCCGGCGATTTCCAAGGACGGCCTGAGCCTCTACATCACGTCCGGTCGCCCGGGCGGCTTGGGCGGGCTCGACATCTGGGTTTCGCAGCGCGTGACTGTCGATGATCCCTGG
>Ga0209161_10000312_pt1 | contig 39364 bp, 28 predicted proteins | sample GraSoiAngelo_155_FD_186169 | JGI IMG/M metagenome (GOLD analysis project Ga0209161, IMG submission 186169) | Grasslands soil microbial communities from the Angelo Coastal Reserve, California, USA - 14_1009_13_30cm (SPAdes) (version 2) | ecosystem: Environmental > Terrestrial > Soil > Grasslands... | reverse complement strand
GCATGGCCGAAACGTAATCAGTTTTTCGCTTTTTGCCTATGACTTCCGACGAAACTGGCCGCGGATCAAATACACAACTGACGCGAGCGCCAGCAAGATTCCATTCACGGCAAACTCGCGCACAGTCGCGTGCGAGAGAATCCAAACAATCGCGACAATGGCCAGGGCGGGAACGATTTTCATGCCCGGAAAATTAAACGGCTGACCGTCCGAGCGGATGTCGCGTTTCACCAAAAACCAGCAGCCCGCGCAGCACAGGAGATACATCAACAGGACGGCGACGTTGGAAAGTACCGCCAGTTGTTCAAATGTGCCGGTGACTGACAAGCTAAACGCGAGCACGGCGTAAGTGATGATGGCGACGTCGGGCGAGCGATAACGCGGATGCACATGTGCGAAAAACGCCGGCAATGCGCCGTCGCGGCCGAAAGCGAAGATCATGCGCGGCGAGCTGAGAATGTCGCTCGTGACAAAGCCGAACGCGGAGATGGTCGCGCCGCCGAGGAGAATGGTGCGACCGATGCTGCCGAGAAATTTCGCGGCCGCTTCGGCGAGCGGCGCGTCTTTGTAATTCGCCAGATCGGCACCGAGTGTTCCCTGCGCTACGAGCTGGATCGTGATGTAAATAATGGTGGTCACAACGAGCGCGAGGTAAGCAGAACGCGGAACCGTGCGCGCCGGATTTTTTACTTCACCACTCGGAATCAACGCCACTTCGATTCCGACGAACGCGAAAATTAAGAGAATCACGCTATCGCCTAATGCCTCGCTGCCCGGCCACGCTGCCCAACTGAGATTCGCGGGATGAATGAAAAAGATTCCCGCGCAAATAAATAAGAGCAGCGGCAGAAGTTTCGCCAGTGTCACCACCGTCACCGCGCCGGCGCCTCCGCGCACGCCGCGCACATTGATGACGACGAGCAAGCCGTAGACGGCGATCATGACGACGATGCGCATGACCGGGTTCCCGAGAAATGGTACGACGATCGCGATCGAGTTCACCAAAACATTTACAACGCCTGCAACCGCGCCGAGCGCGGTGATCCCGTAAAGGACGCCGGCGAGAAAACCGACATAACGGCCAAACGCAACTTCGACGTAAGCGTAGAGTCCACCGGTCAACGAAACGCGACTGCCCGCAATCGCGAAACAAGTCACGAAGAGCACCATCGCAATCGCGCAACAAATGAACGCGAGCGGCGCCGCCGGTCCCAAACCTTTCGCGACCAACGCCGGCAAAACAAAAATTCCGGCGCCGATTGTGGCGTTGACGATGTTCGCGGTCAGTCCGGGAACACCGATGGCCCGAATTAGTTGATGATCGACACTCTCCGCGCGTTGGAACGACATCGTCTCCTCGGCGGCCATTGGCGGCATCGTGCGTGATTCGAGCAGGGGAAGCAAGAGGGATCGACAGCCGGCGCAAGCACCAAATGTTGCGGTTGGGCGCTACCTAGAGCCCACAAATTGTGTCACTTTCGGCTTGTAACCCCCGTGGCATGATTATATTGAGCGGTCGGGATTCCGAAACCCGGCGCGCATGCATTTACAATCGCTCGATCTCTTGGGCTTCAAATCCTTCGCCGATAAAACGACTTTCAATTTCCACGAAGGCGTGACCGCCATCGTCGGCCCGAACGGTTGTGGCAAATCCAATCTGCTCGACGCCGTTCGCTGGGTGCTCGGCGAACAATCCGCCAAATCGCTTCGTGGTGGCGAAATGGCTGACGTAATTTTCAACGGCACCGACTCGCGCAAGCCGCTCAGCTTCGCCGAAGTCTCGCTTACTTTCACCGATTGCGCGTCGGAGCTGAATGTCGATTGGCACGATGTGCGCGTGACCCGTCGCGTTTATCGCGATGGCAATTCAGAATATTTGCTCAACAAAACGCCCTGCCGCCTGCGCGACATCCAAAACCTTTTCGCCGACACCGGCGTCGCCCGCTCCGCTTACTCGATGATGGAGCAAGGCAAGATCGACATGATCTTGAGTTCGCGGCCAGAAGATCGTCGCGCGATTTTCGAAGAAGCAGCCGGCATTACCAAATACAAAACGCAAAAGCGCGAAGCGCTGCGTAAACTCGAAGCGACGGAAGCAAATCTGCTGCGTATCGGCGACATCATCAAAGAAGTGAAGCGGCAGATCGGGTCGCTCCAGCGCCAGGCCGGCAAAGCGCGACGTTATCAGGCGTTGCACGCAGACCTGCGCGTGCTCGAAACGTATCACTCCAAAAAACAACTAGCAGCGCTCGACGCCGAGCTCGCTCACTGCCGCGCCGACATCGAAAAAATCGCGGCTTCGGAGCAGACATCACGGGCTAAGACCGATCGCGACGAGACCGAACTCGCCGAAGAGCGGCGCGCGCTGGACAAGATCGACATCGAGATAACAGACATCCGCGCCGAAGCGCAACGGTTGCAAAGTGAGATCGCGGCGCATCGGAGCCGCATCGAATTTAACCGTCAACGCAAAGACGAACTGGCCGATCTGATCGAACGGGCGCGCGACGACATCGACACTGCTGAAAGCAAACGGAAGCAGCACTCCGCCCAGATCCGCGAAAGTGACGCGCTGATTGAAAAAACGCAGCACTTTCTCCAAGCGAAACAAGACGAGCTGGCGAAAGTAACCGAGTTGCTCGATAAACTCCGCGCCAAGCGTGAGGCCCGTCAGGTCGATCGCGAAACCGCGCGCGCGTCGCTTTCCAAATACAAAGCGCCGGTCGACAAGCTCGAAGGTGATTTGGCTGGAATCACCGCGCGGCGCGAATTAACACAGGAACAGATTCGCCAAATCTCCATCGAAACAAAAGCGGCGACCAAAGCGTATGAAGGAATTGCGTCGGAAATCGCGACCGCGCGCAATGCCACCGAAAGCGAGCAAAAGAAAATGGAGGAACTGCTCGCCCAATCGCAAACGGCGGAAACAAATTTGCGCCAACAGCAACAACTTCTTGGAGCTGCGGAAAATGAACTCGCAGTGTTAGAGCGTACTCTCACCGAAAAGCGATCGAGTCTTGAGATTTTGCGTCAGCTCAACGCCGAAGGTGAAGGACTCGCCCAGGGTTCGCAGGCCGTGCTCAAAGGCTTGGACGATCCCGAGCGCTATCGTGCCGCGATCGTCGGTTCGCTCGTCGCCCAGATCGATGTCGAACCCAAATTTATTCCGGCAATCGAAGCCGCGCTCGGCCGAAATCTGCACGCGGTGATATTGAACGACGCGCAAAGCGCCGAAGAAATCATTGCGCGATTGACGAAAAAGAAACTTGGGCAGGCCGCACTTTTCGTTCCGAAGCTCGGCGCTTCTTCTCACGAATCAGTACGCAAGAGTTTACCGAAAGGCGCACTGGGCTGGGCCGTTGATAAAATCGTGGCGCCGCGCTCGCTCGAATCGGTGATTCGCCAATTACTCAGTGGCGTTCTCGTTTTCGCGAAACTAGAACACGCGCTCGCGTGCAAGAAAGATGAGCCAACCCTGGCAATGGCGACGCTCGAAGGCGAATTCATTTCCGCGGAGGGAATTGTTTTCGGCGGCAGCAGCACGGTGAAATCAGACTCCTTGCTCGAACGGAAGACGCGCGTCGCCGCATTGGCAAAAGAAGAGACCGAATGGGCGAATCAGCACGAGATCTTGGTTCAGAAACGCGATCAAGCCAAAGCGAATGTCGCAACTGCGTCGCGCCAGCTGGACGATGCTCGTTCGCAATATCAAGCCGCGCATCTCGCGCAGTCCACTTCAGTAAACAAAGTTTCGCTGCTGCAAGTGGAAGAAAAAGAGGCCGAGCGGAAGATCGACAATCTCAAATCAGAAAAGGTAACGCTCGAGCAACAAATCGAAGCGGCCGGCGAACGCGTAGCCGAGCTCGAAAGCGATTTGAACGCAGCGCGCGACGAACTCGCTGAATACGAAGCCGAGCAAACCGCTGCCGAAAAGGATGAAAAAGGCGCGCGAACTCAGGAGGAAGAAACACTCGAGACGTTGAACGATTTGCGGCTGGCGGTCGCGACCGCGCGACAGCGTCACGAAAGTCTGGAAGCGCAACGCCAACCAATGGCCGCGCGCGAAGCTGAGCTTGTCGAACTAATTGCGACCCGCCGGACCGATATCGCCAGTTACGAAAGCAAGCTCGCGGCGCAAACACAGGAAAACCGCGACGCTGAAGGCGCGATCGGGGAACAAACCGCGCGCGCAGCCGAAGCGGAAGCGGCCGCGACCAAAATCTCGTCCCAACGTGCCGTTCGGCTCCGGGCAGTGCAGGAACGGGAAACCGAATTGCGCGGCTTGCGCAATTCGCTCAGCGAGTTGCAGGAAAAACGCGGCCATCGGCAGGTGCGCGAGTCGCAGTTGCAAATGCAGATCGAAAACCTGGCGGAAAATATTTCGCGGCGCTACCAAATCGATTTGCGCGCCTTCAGTCCGGACGAAGCTGCATTTGGGAAAACGTTGCGGGCACAATTGAAACGCGCCGAAAAAGAAGTCGCCCCAACCGCCGATGTCGTTCTTGCCGACGACGAATTGCAAAAGCTGATTGTCGATCTTGCCCGGCAGCTCGATAACATGGGCCCCGTCAATCTGGACGCGGTTCAGGAGTACGATGAACTCGAGGAGCGGTACAAGTTTCTCGAATCACAAAATAACGATCTCACCAATTCCCGGCGGGAACTGCTGGATGTGATTTCGCGGATCAATTCGACGACCAAGAAATTATTCGCCGAAACATTCGCCCAGGTCCGCGCCAATTTTAGAGAAATGTTTGCCGAACTCTTCGACGGCGGCCGGGCCGATCTCTCATTGCTAGACGAGAACGATCCGCTCAACTGCGGAATCGAGATTTCGGCGAAGCCGCCGGGCAAACAATTGCAAAGCATTTCGCTGTTGAGCGGGGGCGAACGCGCCATGACTGCGGTCGCGCTCCTTTTCGCAATTTACATGGTGCGCCCAAGCCCGTTTTGCGTTTTGGACGAAATCGACGCGCCGCTGGATGAGAGCAACATCAACCGTTTTGTTCGAATGCTCGACCGTTTCATTGCGCAAAGCCAGTTCATCATCATCACCCACAACAAACGCACGATCGCGAAGGCAGACGTGCTTTATGGCGTGACCATGGAAGAACGCGGCGTGAGCAAACTGGTCGGAATGAAACTGACAGCGCCGCCAGCCGGCGCGCAAACACCGCCGCAGCAAGAACCCGCTTCTTCGCAACGCCAATTCGCCCTGGCCGAAAATGGCCACGGCGAACAAAAAGCCAGTCGCGCTGGGCGTTGATTTGGAGGGCGCCGCGGTTCGGCGAGGTAAAATTGGAGCACGATAGCGCGTGTCCCTCCATAAAAAATTTTTGCGCGCGATTGTCGATCTTGCGTAAAATTAGCCGATGCTTCAGACGGCGCAGCGCGGAAAAAAAACTTCAGCCAATAAAGCGGCGCCGCATGAGCGATTTCTGGAGGCGTTTCGCTGGATGCTGCTCGCACGCACGCTCGAGGAGAAACTAGTCAGTCTTTACCGCGGCGGCCAGATCACCGGCGGCGTTTACATTGGCAAAGGTCAGGAAGCGGTCAGCGTCGCTTGCGGAATGTTTTTGCAGAAAGGCGACATCTTTGCGCCGCTAATCCGCGATCAAGCCGGTCGCTCCGCGTTCGGCGAGCCGATTGTCGATGTTGCGCGCACTTATCTTGGCTCGAGACAGGGACCGATGCGCGGACGCGATGGCAACATCCATCGTGGCAAGCCGGGCGACGATCAGCTCGCCATGATTAGCCACCTCGGCGCGATGGTGTCGGTGACGGTCGGCGCGTTGCTGGCGAAACGTTTTCGCGGCGAGAAAAATTTTGTCGGCTTGTCCTGCATCGGCGAAGGCGGCATGCAGACCGGTTCATTTCACGAAGGCATGAACATCGCGGCCGTTGAGCAAGTGCCATTAGTAATAGTCGCCACGAACAATCATTATGCGTATTCCACGCCAAATGACCGTGAGTTTGCGTGTGCTGACTTAGTAGATCGCGCGAAAGGTTACGGATTTGAAGGCTACAGCATCGACGGGACGGATTTGAGCATGTGCCTCGACGTTATTGGCAGCGCTGTAAAACGCGCGCGCGCCGGCCGCCCGCCCCAACTCGTCGTCGCTTCGGTCTTGCGCCTTTCCGGCCACGGCGAACACGACGACGCGAGCTACGTCACGGATGAAATGAAGCGGCAACCGTTTGCGCAGGATTGTTTGAAGCTGACAGAAAAGAAGGTTGTCGATCTTGAAATGGCCGATGCCGCGACCCTAAAATCCTGGCGGGAGGACGCCGCCAGGCAAGTGGACGAGGCAATCGCGACTGCGCAAAAAGAAGCGGCTCCTGACGCCGAGAAGGAAGATTGGTGCGCGATCTCAACGCGCGAATTGGTCGATCGACCCGAATGAGCATCACTTATCTCGAAGCCATCCGTGAAGCGCAGGCCAGGTTGTTGCGCGACGACGAACGCGTTTTCATTTACGGACAGGACGTGGGCGGAACATTTGGGGGCGCGTTCAAAGCAACCAAAGGTCTGGCCAAAGAATTTCCCAATCGCGTGTTGAACACGCCGATCAGCGAAGACGCGATCGTCGGCACCGCGATTGGGGCCGCCATCAAGGGGATGCGCCCGATTGTCGAGATGCAGTTCGCCGATTTCTCCAGTACCGCGCTGAATCAAATTCTTAATCACGCCGGCACGCATTATTGGCGGACGAATATTCCGGTGCCGATCACCATCCGGCTTCCATCGGGTGGCACAAAAGGCAGCGGGCCGTTTCACAGTCAATCAATGGAGTCAATTTACGCGCATTATCCGGGACTGATCGTGATGACGCCGGCGACAGTGGAAGACGCTTATACGATGTTGATCGACGCGGTCGCAATCGATGATCCGGTCGTCTACTGCGAGCACAAATATCTTTATTACCATCTCAAGGCCGACAAACTTCCGGACAAAGGTTTGCCGACGGGCCGCGCGCGAATTGCGCGCGAAGGTCGTGACCTGACGATCGTAACTTACAGCGCGATGGTGCAAGAATCTCTCGCCGTCGCCGGGGAATTAGCGAGGGAAAATCTCGAGATTGAAGTTGTCGATCTTCGCACGGTCAAACCGCTCGATACCGACACCGTGCTGGCGTCAGTTGCGCGGACGGGGCGTTTGCTTTGCGTCGGCGAATCGTTCCCCTGGGGCGGCGCGACCGCGGAAGTGATCGCACGTGTCACCAGCGAAGGATTTCACCTCCTCGACGCCGCGCCCGTGCGCATCAACGCAAAAGACACACCAATTCCATATCACCCAAATCTTTGGAGCGCGCACCGGCCCGGCGCGAAAATGATCGCCGCGAAAGCAAGAGCGCTCCTCAAAGAATAATTTTATGCCGCAAGTTCCAATCATCATGCCGCAGCTGGGCGAATCGATCGCCGAAGCGACTATCGTCGACATCAAGGTGAAACCGGGCGATGAAGTCGCGGTCGATCAGGAAATCATCGACGTCGAAACGAACAAAGCCGTCATGGGCGTGACGACGCCGTGCAAAGGCAAGATCGAGAAGATCACGGTGCAATTGAAGGAAACGTATCCGATCGGCTCGGTGCTTGGTTACGTTGAAGCGAGCGAAGCTGACGCTGCGCGATTTGCCAAACAAACGCCGCCGCAGGCGCAGACTGAAATGGCCGAAGAGATTCCTGCGCGCGCGGACCAGGAGGTAAAGCCAGCGCGCCAGGAAAAAATCGCGGCGCGCGATGGTGATGGGACGCGACCAGGTGGATTACCAGTTCCGGCAACATTGAAAGGCGCGAGCTTTGTTTCGCCGCGCGTGCGCGCGCGGATGGCTGAGTTGCAATTAACTCCCGCGGACCTTGCCGCAATAACCGGAACCGGCGCCGGCAATCGGGTCACGATCAAAGATCTGGAGAATTTTCTGCACAAGATCGACAACCAAAGCGTGAAGGAGGCTTCCGCGATTCGCGCGGGCGTGGCAGACGCGATGCGGCGCAGCTGGACGCGCCCATTATCGACTGTCGGCTCGTCAGTCAATCTCGATCCCGTCTTACAAGATCGACAGTCGCGCGACCCGAAACCTGGCCCTGGACTTTACGCGACGCGCGCGCTCGCCCTTGCGCTCGCGGAGAGTCCGACCGCGGCCGCGAAACTGATCGGCAACCGGGTGGTACAATCGAATTCGATCGATGTTGGCGTAGCGGTCGAAGCGGAGGACGGAATCATGGTCCCGGTGATTCGCAACGCCGAGAAAACTTCGCTCGCCGATTTAGTGAAAAAGTATCAGGAGCTTGTCGATCTTGCGCGCAAGCGCCGCATTTCGCCGGACATGCAGGCCGGCGGCATCGCCACGGTTTCAAACTTCGGAACGTTTGGGGTCGAATGGGGTACGCCAATTCCCCTGCCTGATCAGACTTTGCTCCTCGGCCTCGGTGCCGGAAAAAAGGTTTCGTCGTGGGACGAAACCAAAAAGAAATTTGTTCCGAAAACGGAAGCGCAGATCACACTCAGCTTCGATCATCGGAGCATCGACGGCGGTGGCGCCGCGCGTCTGCTCAAGCGCGTGGTCGAGTTGTTAGAAGAGCCAAGCAAGTTGTAGGGCATTTCTGCTAAACGCCGTGGCACGGGCAGAAACGCCATCCTAGCCGAATATTTGCGACTGTCATAGACCGCCGCTACAATTTTAGAGATGCACGAGAACACGGAATTCAGTTTAAGCCGGGAGGTTGAGGCGATTGAGATCCCGAGCGGGCGGAAGTTAACGCTCGCAAGAGGAACGCAGGGCGTAATCACTCAGGCGCTCGGTGGCAGTTACACGATCGCGACGCCGTACGGACTGTCCCGTATCGCGGAAAAAGATTTGGACGCGCTCGGTCTCGATAAACCGAAGCCGGCAGCAAAGGAAAAGACCACCGCGAAAACAAACGGGGCAGTTTCGGAAGACGATGTTTGGAACCAGCTCAAGCAATGCTTCGACCCAGAAATTCCGGTGAACATTGTCGATCTTGGTTTGGTTTATGATTGTCGCCTGATCAAAAAAGACGACGGCGGGACGCGCGTCGAAGTAAAAATGACCCTGACTGCGCCTGGTTGCGGAATGGGACCGGCGATCGCGCACGATGCGCAGAGCAAAATTTTGTCGATCGATGGTGTCGATGAAGCGGATGTGCAGCTGGTCTGGGATCCGCCTTGGAACCAGAACATGATCAGCGAAGCCGGGCGAATGAAGCTCGGCATGATTTAAGTCCGAGCGATTTCCACTAACACCGGGCTTCAGGCCGGTGTTAACCGCGAGGATTGTGAGGTAAAAGCCGTTTAAACGGCTTGTCGACATGCAACGAGCGGCCCCACACCGGCTTAAAAAGCCGGTGTCAATGAAACGCAAGCGAAATAAATTTTAATTTTTCGTTCGCGCGTTGACAGTGTGTGAACGCGCTGCTTCTATACATCTTCGCGCTCGCAAAAAATTTCCTGCAATGCCCTCGACTGAAGTTATTTTGACCGACAACGTGCCGGGCCTCGGCGCCGAAGCCGATGTGGTGAAGGTGCGCCGCGGCTATGCGCGCAATTATTTGTTGCCTCGCGGCAAAGCCTACGAAGTGACGCCAGCCGCTCTGCGCCAGCTCGATACTCTCAAAAAGAAACGCGCGGAGCGCGAGGCGCGCGAATTGAACGAAGCGGAGGAGCTGGCTCGAAAGATTGGAAGAGCGCGTCTGACCTTCACGCTCGCGACCGGCGAGTCTGGAAAAGCTTTCGGTTCGATCACTGCCCAGGATATTGTGACGAGGATGAAGAACGAGCTTGGTTTGGAGATTGATCGACACAAGATCGTGCTGGAGCGACCAATTAAGGACACGGGAGAGCACGAAGTTGCGGTCAAGCTCCATCATGATGTGACCGCTCAATTCAAATTTGACGTAAAATCGGCGCAGGAATCCCGCGAACGCGGGGCTGAACAAGGCGCTTCCGAGCAGCCTGAGAAAAAACACCGTTCGTTTTTCAGAAGAAAAAAAGAAACCAAATAAATGGCGACTCAACCGTCCTTGCGGACTGGGGAGACGCCTCGCAAAGATTCGGGCAACGGGCCCGGCCGAGGCAGACCGGGTGGAAACGGCGGAAGAGTTTTTCCCACTTCGCCCACAGGTTCTGCGCAGGATATTCACCGCGCACCGCCTCATAGCGTAGAAGCGGAGCAAGGCGTTCTCGGCTCAATGTTGATTTCACCGCGGGAAGCGATTGCCGAAGTCGTGGAAAAAATTAACGAGGAATACTTCTACGTTCCGGCGCATCAAACGATCTACCAGGCGCTGGTCGATCTTTGGAACGTCGGCCAGGCGATCGATCTAATCACGTTCACGCAAGTGCTGCGCGATCGAAATTTGCTCGAGACAGTCGGCGGCGCCGCATTGGTAACGAGCCTTTTTACCTTTGTACCGACGGCCGCGAACCTCGGCTATTACCTCGAAATCGTCCGGGACAAATACATTTTGCGCTCCATCATCGCCGCCTCCACCGAAAGCGTGCGCCGCGCTTACGAAGAGCAGGATGAGGTCGGCAATCTTCTCGATGAAGTAGAGCAAAGGATTTTCGCCGTCGGCGAAGACCGCTTCAAAGGCCAGATGCTCTCGATGAAGGACCAGGTAATGGAAGCGATCGAGTCGATCGAAAAACTCTATGAGCGCAAAGGCGGCATCACCGGAATTTCTACCGGCTTTGTTGAATTCGATCGCATGACAAGCGGAATGCATCCGGCCGAGATGATCGTCATCGCAGCACGCCCGAGCATGGGAAAAACCGCGCTCGCGATGAACATCGCCGAGCATGTGTCGATCAACGAAAAACTTCCGGTGGGCGTTTTTAGTTTGGAAATGAGTAGCCAGCAGCTCGTTCAGCGTCTGCTTTGCTCGCGCGCGCGTGTGAATCTGCAAAAAGTGCGCGATGGTTTTCTGGGCGAGCGCGACTTCCCAAGTTTGACTGCCGCGGCTTCGAAACTCGCCGAAGCAAAAATCTTCATCGACGACAGCGCGAGTCTCACGATTCTCGAATTGCGTGCCAAAGCGCGACGCCTGAAGGCGCAACAAGACGTGCAGCTGATCATCGTCGATTATTTGCAGCTGCTAAGATCGACATCACGCCGCGCGCAGGACAATCGACAACTCGAGATCTCGGAAATTTCTGCAGGACTGAAAGGATTGGCCAAGGAATTGAAGATCCCCGTCATCGTTGTCGCACAATTGAATCGTCAGCCTGAGCAACGTTCCGGCGGCAAACCGCGTTTGAGCGATCTGCGAGAGTCGGGATCGATCGAACAGGACGCAGACCTCGTTGGGCTGCTTGTGCGGCCGGAAATTTACGAGGAAGACGAAGAAGCGCGGGCGGAAAAGGCGGGCGAAGCCGAATTGATCATCGCCAAGCAACGAAACGGCCCAGTCGGCGAGATTCTCCTCACCTTCCTGAAAGAATTCACTCGCTTCGAAGATCGCGCGCGCAACGTGGCCGAGCCGGAAGAAGCGTTTTAGAGCGACTTCGCGGCCTCGACGACGTGCTTGGCGTCGATACCACGCTCTTTCATTACTTCGGCGCCGGGCGCGCTCAAACCGAATTCATGCAGGCCGACGACTTTGCCGTCGAGGCCAACATACTGATACCAAATCTCCGCAACTCCGGCTTCGATCGCAACCCGTTTGCGACACGACTTGGGAAGAACGTCATCGCGATATTTTTCCGATTCGCGATTAAAGCGCTCAAAGCAAGGCATCGAAACAACGCGAGCGCCATCGCCGAGCTCTTTCGCAGCGGCGAGCGCGTGCTGCAATTCGCTGCCGCAAGATATGATGATCAAATCGAGTTTGCCTTTTTCCTTCTTCGCGATGTAACCGCCGCGCGCGACACCTTCGCGACGCAGTTTAACATCGACATCGTTCAAAATCGGGACGACCTGACGGGTAAGCGCGAGCAAAGTTGGGCCGTCGACGCGTTGCGCCGCGGCGGCAAACGCACCGGCTGTTTCTTCCGGATCGGCCGGCCGAATGACATCAATCTGCGGCATTACTCGCACCGAGCTGACGGTCTCGACCGGCTCGTGGGTTGGCCCGTCTTCGCCGACGCCGATCGAATCATGCGTGAAAATGTAAATGTTCGGCAATTTCGATAACGCGCCGAGTCGGATCGATGCCCGGCAATAATCGGTAAAGACCATAAACGTCGCGCCCGAGGCGCGGAAAAGTCCGTGATAGGAAATACCGTTCATGATCGCGCACATGCCGTGTTCGCGGATCCCGAAACGGATGTTACGACCGTTCGGGGTCTCGCGGGTGAAATCCCCGCCGTCCTTGATGTAGTTCAAGGTCGATCCATGAAGATCGGCGCTGCCGCTGATTAATAACGGCATCGCTTGCGCAACAGGCTGGAGCGCTTCGCTGCCGGCTTTGCGCGTCGCCAGCTTCGCGTCCTTGGGAAACTCGGGAATCTTCGACAGAAGATCCACATCTACTTTTTGATCGATCGCGGCTTCAAGCTGCTTCGCCTCCTCGGCGTTTTTCTTCCGCCAATCATTATAAATTTTTTCCCAACGATCGTACTCCGCGAGCAACTTCTTTTTATGCGCGGTGAAATAATCGTAGGTCTCTTTGGAAACGAAATAATGTTCCTCCGGCAATCCCAGACCCTTGCGCGCAGCGTCGACAAATTTCGCCCCGGCCTCACCGTGTGCTTTGAAAGTTCCTTCCACTTCCGGAATCCCTTTCCCGATTAGCGTGTGCGCAACGATGAACTTTGGCCTGCCGTTATCGCTCTCCTTCGCGTTGTTGAGGGCGTCGAGAAACGCCTGCATGTCGTGGCCGTTGATCTCCTGAACGTCGAATCCGTAGGCTTTGAATCGCGCAGCGGTGTCTTCGCTCTGCGTCATCTTCGCCGGGGCGTCGAGCGTGACCGCGTTGCTATCGTAAATCAGAATCAAATTATCGAGACCGAAATGTCCGGCGAACGCGCTCGCTTCCGCGGACACGCCTTCCTGCAAACAGCCGTCGCCTGCAATACAGATGCAATGCTGATCGAAAATGCGGTGTTCGCTCGAATTGAACCGCGCCGCCGCCATTTTCATCGCCACCGCGATTCCGACTGCGTTGCCGACCCCTTGTCCAAGCGGACCGGTGGTGCATTCAACTCCAGGCGTGTCTCCAAATTCAGGATGTCCGGGCGTTTTCGAATGCAATTGCCGGAAACGTTTAATCTCCGACATCGGCAAGCCGTAACCGCTCATATGCAGCCACGCGTAGAGAAACATGCTGCCGTGGCCGGCCGAGAGAACAAAGTAATCGCGCCCAATCCAGCGCGGTTTATCCGGATTATATTTTAGGGCGTAACCATAAAGGACCGCGCCCATTTCGGCGCAGCCCAACGGAAGCCCAAGATGGCCGGATTGCGATGCTTGCACTGCGTCCATACAGAGCCCGCGCGCTTCCGTAGCCGCGCGCGAGAGCGCTTCGATATTCAAACTCATGATCGAAAGATAGTTTATGGTTTTAGATTGCGGGTTCCGCAATCTCTTTCCAAAGCTATCGTCTTTGGTGAGCCTATTTCTCTTCGAAAATCCCCGCGACGACGGTCGGTGGCCAACGAAGATCTAGACGTTGAATAACTTGTGAATAAAGAGGCGCTTTCAGCCTGTTTTATTCACAGCAATTTGTGAATAAGGGTTTAATTTTCGAAGCTTCGCGGCCTAAGTTGTCGATCTTCAATGAAGATGTCCGAAATTGCTGCAACTCTGCGGGCAGTCGGCGTTTCACCGGTCAAAAGCCTCGGCCAAAACTTTTTGCACGATCGCAACCTTGCAAAATGGATTGTCGATCAAGCAAACATCGGTTCGAAAGACTTCGTCATTGAAATTGGCCCCGGACTGGGTGCGCTGACAGAACTTGCCCTTGCGAACGGCGCCGGTGTTCTCGCAATCGAAAAAGATAAACGCTTGGCGGAATATCTGCGCGATAGATTTCGAAGTTCCGCGCTTGAGATCGTGCACGGCGACGCAATGGAATTCGATGCGCGAATGTTGTACACGAAGCCGACAGTAAAATTTCTCGGAAATCTTCCGTACTATATTTCGAGTCAGCTGCTAATGAAGTTCCTGGAATATCCAAGTCCTATATCGCTGTGGCTGTTCACGTTACAAAAGGAGTTGGCAAAGCGCCTCGTCGCCGCGCCGACGACCAGCGATTACGGTGTGCTCACATTGCTTGTCCAGTTGCAGCATCGCGTTGAATATTTACGAAAAGTTCCGTCGAGTGTTTTTCTTCCGAAGCCGGAAGTCGATTCAGCGCTGGTGCGAATTTCAGAGCGCGACCCTCGAGAGCTGCCAACGTGCGATCACAAAGCTTTTCAAAAATTGGTGCGACGCGGTTTCTCCCAGCGACGCAAACAACTCGGAAAACTTATTCGAGAAGAACTCCCGGACTGGGAAGATAAAGCAGTCGAGCTAGGGTTGAATACTCGCGCACGCGCCGAAGAGCTTTCTCTGGAGCAATGGATCGCGCTAACGAATCGGATTGCTCCGATACACGCGGAAGTCATCAATGATGCGCCCGAAGAGCAGTTCCCGGTGGTGGATGAAGAAGACCGGCTGAAAGGGTCCGCGCTTCGGAGCAAAGTGCATGCGAATAACTTCCTCCACCGAGCCGTCCACATCCTGATTTTCAACCCCGCTGGGGAGGTCTTTCTCCAAATGCGCTCCCGATGGAAGGATCGACATCCACTGGCCTGGGATTCGAGCGCGGCCGGGCATGTCAACGCCGGCGAAGACTACGATCAAGCGGCTTCGCGGGAACTCCGCGAAGAACTTGGAGTCGATATTCCACTGGTAAGGGTTGCTAAGCTTCCGGCGTCAGAGCGGACTGGTTATGAGTTCATTTGTCTCTACCGCGGATCGCATGCTGGCGAGTTGCGGCTGAACCCAAGCGAGATTGAAGCCGGCCGATTTTTCCCGCCAACGATCATTGACGGCTGGATGACGGCACGACCACGCGATTTTGCGCCGGGTTTGGTGGAGTGCTGGAAAATCGGGCGCGAAAAAAATCCCTAACGCCGTTTTCGCCGCCGAGATGTCGATCTTGCACCGCGTTTGGCAGCGCGCCCGATGGCCGTGCGCTTGAATTTTCGCGCGGCGCGCCGCGCGCCTTCCTTTCCGCCGTAAAGGGAATCGCTAAACATCCTCGTTACGGCATTCGTTCCGCGCAAAAGGTGCACTTGAAAACCGTGCGTTTGTTTTTTCGCGCGCGCTTTGGTGTCAATGCGGCGAATATTCGCTTCCGAATCGGGATTGGATCGTCTTCGCATGGGCGTCTGCCTAACAACTACGTCAAACAACGCGAGAATCAACGAGTCGCGATATTTTTATCGCTCCGGAGTCTTCTCCGGCGGCGGCAAATCCCATCCGTGCCATTTTTTTTCATACTCATCGGCGGGGAGTAGAACGTAGCACGGGTGTCGTGCGGCGCGCAGCCAGGAGATCATTTTCACAAGCTCCGGTTCCGCCATCGTCGTGCAACCCGTCGTCGCACGGTTGACGCCGCGGCGAATGTGGAAAAAAATCGCGCTACCCGCGCCTGGGACTGGCGGATCGGAATTGTGCCGGATCTCGACCAGCCAATGGTAGGCAAAATCTCCCGAACGCATTTTTTCGTGAGTGTAATTGTCGGGCGGATCTTTTGGATCGATGACAATATGGCGATTGTAATTCGGCGAGCGCGGATCATCGCTCCAAACGTCCCCTTCTGAGACCTGGTGATAAGGATAATCGCCGCCCGGCGGTAGTTTAGTTTCGTAACCAAAAACTTTGCCAATTGCGAAAATGCCGGCAGGCGCGCGTCCATCGCGCTCTTTCTTGTGTAAACCGGGCTCGTCTTGACCGCCGATGCCGCTGCCCCACGCGATTCCATTTTTACCAAACAAGACCGGCACTGGCGGCGTAACCGCGGTCCAAGATCCACCGCGTGAGCGCTCGAACAATTGCAACTTACCGCGCATCGAATTCCAGTCCGGTGCGACGCCCACAATGAGTTGCGAGCAATCCGCCGGGATGCCATCAGCATGCGCGCTCCTGGCGACAATCATTGCCACTCCAAAAAAAACTGCACGCAAGATCGACATAAACATTCGCAAATCTAGATGCACGGCTTATTGATTTCCTCGTTTGTCGTGAAAAAAATCTGGGCGGCTCTAATCCTGATCGCTGTTGTCTTCATCAGCTATGCGCCGGCTGTGCGCAACGGTTTTGTCTGGGACGATACCGCACTCGTTTTGCGCGATCCGCTGATTCGCAGCTGGCGATTGATACCGGAAGGTTTCAACCATTTTCTTTTCGTCGACGCGACCGCTTCGGATTTCTACCGGCCTATTCAACGGCTCATTTATACGATCGATTACGCGGCCTTTGCTTTTCGACCCGGACCTTATCACCTCACCAGTGTGCTTTGGCACAGCTTAGCGGCCATCGCGTTTCTGTTTTTCGCCGAAGAACTTCTGCTCAGCTTCGGACTTGAACGCGGCCGATCTCGACTGATGGCGTTTGTCGCCGCACTGGTCTGGGCGATTCATCCGGTTCAAAGCGCTGCCGTCGCTTACGTCTCCGGTGTGGCAGATCCCCTTGCCGCTACATTCGGATTTCTTGGCCTATTTTTGCTGCTCCGTGCGTCGCTGACGCTCGGTCCGCGCGAGCTGCCGTTTCTTATCGGGAGCGGTGTGGCTTTTCTTTTGAGTGCGTTGAGCAAAGAGAGCGGACTTCTTTTTCCTTTAATCGGAATGGCTTTTTCCCTGTTGAGAAAAAATTGGGTCAATCTGTGGAAAACGGCGGCGGTAGCCGCTCTTGTTGCCGCGAGCTACTTCAGTTTGCGCGCGGCAGCCGAGCACAATCCAGCGCCGACGCTAACTCCGCCTCCTCCATTGTTGGTTAGGCCGATCATCGCCGCGCGAGCTGTAGCCGAATACACGGGCCTGATTTTGTTTCCGATGAATCTGCACATGGATCGCGATGTGGAAACTCAGCCAAGCGGGTTCAACGAAGCGAGCATGGCGCACGCAGCCTGGCGCGAACTGCAAACATTGGTCGGTCTGGTTCTGATCGCGGTGTTTTTTTATTGGATGCTGCGAGCGCGCAAACGCAATCCAGCGGTGTTCACCGCTCTCCTCTTCGGATTGATCGCTTATTTACCGGTGAGTGGAATTGTCGCTTTGAACGCAACCGCCGCGGAACATTGGATTTATTTGCCAAGCGCATTCTTTTTCCTGGCGATCGCTCTCGAAATCGTCGAGCTCGGACAGAAATTGAAATCGCGAAGATCGACAATCGCCGCTACCACGCTCGTGTTGGGCGTTGTTTGGATGGCGTTTTTGGGCGCGCGCACGTTCGCACGAACCTTCGATTGGAAGGATCAGCGTACGTTTCTTGAGCGAACAATCGCACACGGCGGTGATTCAGCGCGAATGCTCATCAACCTCGGCGGGCTAGAGTTGACCGAAGGAAAATTAGAAGACGCCGCGGTGCACTTGCATGCTGCTCTGCAAAAAAAGCCCGATCAACCCCTGGCGATTATCAATCTTGCCGCGGTCGCATTGAAACAAAAGGACTTCAAGCTCGCGCGCGAATTACTCACACGGGCGACGCAAATGCCGCTGGTCGACGCAGAGGCCCATCAGTTATTGGCGGTCCTTGAAAGCAAAGAGAGCGGGAAAGTTGATCTAATGCGGATGCGACTGGCGGCACGAACGGGACCGCCAAATTGGTCGATCGAAAAACGTTACATTCAGTTACTCGACCAGACTGGAGGAACAGCGGCGGCGATCAACGAATTGCTCACCTGCCTGCAATCACAGTCGTACCGCGCGGAAAGTTGGAAGTTATTGAGCGATCTGCATGCGAAACTCGGGCATTCTACCCAAGCAGCGGAAGCGCTCGAGCAGGCGCGCGCCTATGATGTTCACCTCTCGACATCGAAGTTAGAAAATTAGCCACGTCTAAGGCAAAGCCCTACAGCGAAGTAGGATTGCGGGTTCTGAATAGGCAGAATCCCTCTTCGTCAGTCTTTAAACATTATGAAAAAATATCTTCTTTACGGAGTCGCGCTGGCCATAGGGGGTTGGGCCGCGACTCCTCTTACTGCACAAACCCAGACAACGGCGAGTTCAAGCTCGACTAGCTCAAGTTACGTCCAGACGAGCAAGATCATCGGCACAAAAGTAAAAACCGCCCAAGGCGAAGAAGTCGGCGTGGTCAAAGATGTCGTGCTCGATCGCAGCAACGGTTGCATGGCTTATACCGTTCTCTCGGCCGGCGGAACCGGCACGCGAGTGACTGGCCAAACGAAGCTGGTTGCCGTTCCATGGAGCGTTTACTCCGTGTCACCCGATATGAGTTATCTCACGGTCACGGTGGAGCGAGACCGCATCTACAACGCGCCAGTATTCGAGTACTCGCGAATCAGCGACACCACCTTTACCACGAATGTGTTCTCGCACTTCGGAGTGTCGGGCGGAGTTGGCGTTTCCGGGACAACAACCACCACCGGCGCCACCACGACGACTGGCGCAACAACACAAACCCCAGCAGGCGCTTATGCTTCACCAGGCGCATCGGCAGGAATGAGCGCATCGCCGTCCGCCACTGTTTCCGCAAGCGCTCCGCCAACCGCCAGCGCATCGGCAACTGCTTCTGCGACCCCGAGCGCAACCGCATCATCGAAAGCAGCGCGTGGTGCAACTCGCGAGGCATCTCCACCCGAGGGAAAGGCAAAGCCAGGTGTAACTCCGGTTTCACCGCGTCATAAGGGCGACGAGATGATGCAAGGAACAACTGGAGAATCACCGGCCGAAACAACCGGCAGCCCGTCGAGCACGAAGAGTTCAAAGAAATCTACGACCGCAGAGAAACCGACGAGCACGGAGTCTTCCGCTGAAACATCAGCCAGCCCTTCAGGCAAAAAGGGTTCACATAAGAAGACCACTGAAGGCGCCGAAACCAGCGCAACTCCCGGCGGAGAACAAGAATAACTATTTAGCGGCCTGATTATACCGCATTTGCGAAGGCGGGAATGCCAAAAGCATTCCCGCCTTTGTTTTACATCGACATCAACTCTTGGCACCTTCGATCGCCGCTGTATCACTTGCCAAGTATTTCGCGCCCCAGAGCCAAAAGACTCCGGCAACGAACATCATCGCCGACACAACGAAGAAGGCCACATTCAAGTTTGTCCGGTCCGCTACTGCGCCAATCAGCGGTGGCGCAGCAGCATCGCCTAACAAATGGATGATGAAAATGTTGACCGCGAAAGCCGTCGCACGCACGCCTGGTTTCGTCACGTTTGCCAACGCCGTATTGGCTGGGCCGGTATTGAAAAAGAGAAAGAAAATTGCCAGGAACATCATTATCCAGGCGGCAGGAAACGGAGTGAAGAGCATCAATACCGAAAATGGGAATGCGATCATCACTCCGATTCCGGAGACGAGAAAGTAGGATCCATCGAAGCGTTTTCGGAAATAATCGCCAGCCAGGCCGCCGGAGAGTGTCGCCGTTAAGCCTCCGAGGGCTAGGATGCCCCCAAAAATAATCCGACTTGCCGGAGGCATGCCGCGAAACTGCAAATAACCGGGAACCCAAAACGACATCCCTCCGATCGCGAATGTTAGCGCCGTCATCGCCAGCGTGTTCAAAACGTAAGACCGTGTTTTCGCCAAATTGATGTAATCTTGCAAAGTCGCGCGCCGTTTCGGTTGAAGATGGTGCGGCTCGACTCGCGGATCGCGTCGGAAAAAACAAGCTAGCCCAAGTAGAATTCCGGGCGGCGCAACTACGAAGAACGCCGTTTGCCAACCCCAGTGTGCGGCAACGAATCCGCCAATCGCGTAGCCGATCGCGCTCCCGACCGGAATCCCGACATAAAAATAAGACATGACTCGGCCGCGGATCGAAAGCGGAAAACAATCGGCAATGATCGTCGGTGCGGCCGGTCCGTATCCGCCTTCCCCCACCCCCACGAGGAGACGCATGGCAAATAAGAACGCAAAAGTAGTAGCTAATCCGGACCCGGCTGTCGCCGCGCTCCAGAGAATGACACCGAGTCCGATAATCACCCAGCGCGAAAACCGGTCGGCCACCCATCCAAAAATAAGAGAGCTGACCATGTAACTCCACAGAAACGCGCTGCCGAGCGAACCACTTAATAAGTGCGCGTGCGGATCGTTCGCCGTAAAGAAATGCGCACGGATCTCAGGTTCCACCGACGCCAGCACGTAGCGGTCGATGAAGTTAAAGAGATTGATCGCAAGGAGCAGCGCGAGCGCGGTTCGGCCGCCGGGGGCAGGACGGTCTTTCGTTTCCATTGCGACTTGCCGATTGGCAGATAGATGGCCGCAGGCTAATTGTAAATAATAAACGATGCCTCACATGTCCGCCGGTGAGCGCGCGCTCCATTTTTTTGGCCGGCCGCTCGTCAGAACCTTTTATCGCGTCCACGCCCTCGGCCTCGAGAACTTGCCGAAAGGCGGTTTCCTCCTTTTGCCAAATCACATTACCTGGGTCGATGCCATCGTCCTCCAGCTCGCTTGCCCGCGACCGATCCGTTACATCATCGATCAGGAATTTTATCACAAACCGATGCTGCGCCCCTTTCTGCGCGCCGTTGGTTGCATTCCGATCGATGTCCGACATGCGCGTTCGGCAATTCGCGGCGCAACCGAACAAATTGCGGCGGGCGAGATCGTTTGTCTTTTTCCGGAAGGACAGCTCACGCGATCCGGGACCCTGTTGCGTTTGCGCCGCGGGTATGAATTGATTGCACAACACGCGAACGCTACCGTCGTTCCGGTTTGGCTCGATCGGCTCTGGGGCTCAATTTTTTCGTTTCAAGGAGGAAGGTTTTTCGCCAAGTGGCCAAAAGAAATTCCGTATCGTGTGACAGTCGCGTTCGGCAAATCGCTCGACCCGCAAACGGCCGACATCGCCACAGTGCGTGAGGAGTTGCTCAAACTGGGCGAGTTCTGCTACAGCCGGCGACCATCGTTAGATCGACATCTTGGAGAAGCCTGCCTCCGCGGTCTGAAACGCAGGCGTTTCAGCACCGCGGTCATCGATGGCATTGATCAAACAAAACTGAGCCGCGCAAAATTGCTCGGCGCAGCCGCGGCGCTAAGCCTTTTTCTGCGCAAAGAATTTTCTGATCAACGGATCGCGATCGTTTTGCCCGCGGGCAAAGGGTCGATGGTTGCGAACCTCGCCGTCACGCTGGCTGGGAAAGTGGCCGTTGATCTGAATTTCACAGCCGGCCGCAGCGCAAATGAATCGGCCTGCAAGCGAGCAAATCTCGGCGTTGCCATTTCAGCAACGCCGTTCATCGAGCGAGTAAAGGATTTTCCCTGGCCGCAACGTGTTCTGAAATTGGATGAATTAATGCCGCGGCTGAAATCGCCAATTCTTCTTTGGTGGATGATGTCGATCTTCGCCCCGACGCGTTTGCTTCTGCGTTTGTTGCAGGTTCCGAAACGGGGCGGCCATGACGAAGCCATGCTGCTATTTACCAGCGGCAGTTCCGGGGAACCTAAAGGCGTCGTGCTTTCTCATCGCAACATCGTCGGAAATGTTTCCCAATTCCGCGAACTGCTCGATGCAAAAAAGGACGACGCTATTCTCGCCTCGCTCCCGTTTTTCCACAGCTTCGGATCGACTGTCACACTTTGGTATCCGATGATCGAAGGGGTCCGCATCGTCACCTATCCAAATCCACTGGAAGTGGCCAAGAACGCCTCGCTGATCGAGAAGCACAAACTCACGCTCCTCCTCGCGACTCCGACTTTTTTGCGCGGTTATTTGCGTAAAGCTGAGCCGGACCAGCTCCGTACTTTGCGATTGGTTATTACTGGCGCAGAAAAACTTCCGCTCGATCTGGCCAAGGCATTCGAGGAGCGATTCAAACAGCGCGTGTTTGAAGGTTACGGGCTGACGGAAACGTCGCCGGTTGTGAGCGTCAACTTGCCCGAGCCACTGCCAAGAAAATCCGGTGAACAGGTGCAGCCATCGAGTCGTCTGGGTTCGGTCGGTAAAATGGCGCCCGGCATCGCAGCCGAAATTCGCGAACCGGAGACCGATCGAAAACTATCGTTGCATGAAACCGGAATGGTCTGGTTCCGCGGCGTAAATGTTTTCGAAGGCTATCTGCACGATGAAAAACGCACCGCCGATGTTTTGCAGAATGGCTGGTTCAAGACCGGCGACATCGGCCGGTTCGACGAAGATGGATTTCTGTACATCGAAGGGCGGCTATCGCGCTTTTCGAAGATCGGCGGGGAAATGGTGCCACACGAGGCGGTCGAACAAAAGATTATCGACTTGCTCGGTTTTTCAGGAAAAGACGAACGCGTAATCGCAATTGTCGGCGTCCAGGACGAAGCCAAAGGCGAAGCGCTGGTGTTATTGGCGTCGGTGGATGTCGATCTTGCGCAGCTCCGCGATAAACTTCGCGAAGCCGGCGTTCCCAATTTGTGGATTCCTAAGAGAATCTGTCGTGTAGATTCGATTCCTGTCCTGGCCTCGGGCAAACTTGATCTCAAAAGATGTCAGGAGCGCGCGGCCGCGGCCGAACCAATTTCGTGATGCGTAAAATTTTTCACTCCATTGCCAATCGCGCGGCCGCGCTGTTCATGAAGCTGCTCTTTGGCTATTCGTCGCGCATTTACGTGACCGGCAGCGAGCATGTGAATCGTGCTGGAGGATTCCTACTCGCTTCAAATCATATCAGTCATTTCGATCCGTTCATCATCTCGTCGGCGCTGCGACGGAAAATCGATTGGATGGCGATGGCCGAATTCTTTCCCCTGCCAATCGTCGGGCTTTTTTTGCGAGCGGTTGACGCTTTTCCGGCCGCGCGCGATCGGGCCGATCGCAAAACGATTCGGAGCGCAATCGACCGGCTGAAAGACGGCCGGATCGTCGGCGTTTTTCCCGAAGGAGGCATTCGCGATGGCGCGAGCTCGCTACTTCAAGGCGCGCCCCTTCGCGCCGGAGCATCCACTCTGGCGCACATGGCCGGCGTTCCGATCGTGCCGTGCGTGATTCTCGGAACCGATCGACTCTACGCGAAACGAAATTGGCTGCCGCTTCGGCGAACGCCAATCTGGATCGGTTTCGGCAGAGCCATCTCGCATTTTCCTGAATTGGAAAAATCAGTCGCGCGTGCGCGGACCGAGCAAGAGCTGACCAAAGCGTTCCAAGGAATTTATGCCGAACTGCGGCAGAAATTTCAACTGACGACTGATGACCTGCCGCACCCGCCACGCGAGCGAATGCACGCGCCGTCGAAAAATCGTCGTCAGCCACTGCGTCGCGCGACTGCAACAGCGGTCGATCTCGCGATGTGCGCGTCGATGAATCTGTTGCAATCACGTCACCGCTTGAACGGGCGCAGCGCGGCGGAAATGGAGCGTTACGTCGCTGAATGCGAGAAATTAACGCCGCACGAATATTATGCCGTGCGGCAAAATGTCGATCTTGTGGCGGCGATCCGAAACGGCAGTGGCGCTTCGGTGACCTGGCGCAGCCCTATCCAAACCAAATTTTCGCGCAACAACGCCGCGCGTGCCGATTTTTTCTGGTGCGCCGCGAGAAAAAACGCACCGACTGTCTTCATGCTCCATGCGCTGATGTCGGCGACGCACATCGGCTATCGCCGATGGGCGGCGCGAATCAATGAGCTCGGCTGGAATGCGTGTTTCGTTCATTTGCCGTATCACTACTCGCGCGTGCCGCGCGGTTACTGGAATGGCGAGCTCGCGATTACGGCCGATCTCATTCGCAACGCCGAAGGGTTGCGGCAAGGCGTAATGGAGGTGCGGCAATTAATCGCGACGTTGCGTGAACAGGGCTGTCGCGAATTCGGAATCCTGGGGACGAGCTATGGCGGATGGATTGGCGCCTTGCTCGCAATGGTGGAGCGCGATCTGCGCTTCGTCGCGCTGATGTGCCCGATCGTGAACGTCGAACACGCGATTTGGCAAAATCCCGGGACCGCATTCATGCGGCGCGAATTACGCCGCGCGAAGATCGCGCCCGAACTAGTGGCACGGCATTTTCATCTTAGCTCACCAATGCACAACGAACCGTCATGTGATCCCGCGCGCGTGCTTTTTGTCTCCGGCGATTTCGATCTGATCACGCGCCCGGCCGACATCGATGCGATTCAGCAAAAATGGCGCGGCTCCGACTTGCTTCGCGTTCCGCAAGGCCATTTCGGCTATCGCATGATGCGAGACACGATCGGGCGATTAAAAGAACGCGGACTCTAGTGCGGCGACTCGCCGTAATCGAGCCAATGCAACGCGCCCATGATCCGGCGGAGGTCTTCGTTATCAGCCGATAGTGCGGGAAGCCATTCGCTGATTAGTTCGCGTTTCCACCACCCCTTTTCACCCAGCGACGCGAAGCGGTAGCGATACAGCCGCGCGCGGACGTAATGCGGTGGTTTTTCTGGAAATGGATTGTTGGCCAGGAGCGACAAGGTGTCGGGATCATTGTGTAAAAGTTTCCAAACAAAATGGAACGTCCAAGGGTAATCGGCGGGCGACGCCATGGCCGCGAACCAAATTTGCCAGTCGATTCGCGGTTGATAGGGCGCGATAAACGGAGGACGCCGGTTCGGGTCGCCCGGTTTGGCTACGAATTCGTATTCTGTCCATTTGGTGTCGCCGGTAATGATGGCGTCATCCGTGCCTTCAAAAATAATTTCGTCGCGCTCACGCCCGACCGTTCCGAACGCGCCGTACGTGTTCACCAGATCGAATCTATTAAACGCCGTATTCATCATCTGGCGGCGCGAGACTAGATTGAGCACCGGATCGATGCTCAAATACGCAACCAGGATCGACAATGCGACCGAGAACGTGTTGTTGATTTGCGAAGGATGCGATTCTTGCGCCGCTCGCTCTGCGCGCTTAACCAGTGGCTTTGGCAGAACGTGTCGCAGCAGTGTATCATCAAAACAGGCGAGAAACGGAATGATCGTCAGATAGTTCAGAAACGAAAGATTGCCGCTGATAATGAGAAAGACCTGGAACAGAACCATCAACGAGCCCGCGATGTGGCGCGCGGTTCGCGGTCCAAATGAGAACCACGGCACAATCAGTTCGACGACGTGGTTCCAAAGCGTTTCGGTTTTGTGAAACCACTGCGGCGCAAAATGTAGATAACGGCTGATTGGGTCCGGGATCGGCTGCGTTTCGTAGTGATAAAACATGCAGGTGAGATCGCGCCAGCATTCGTCGCCACGCAATTTGATCAGACCGGCGCCGACCATGATCCGAAAGCCGAGCCAGCGAAAAAGCCAGATCACCAGAATTGGCGGCCGGCACTTTGGGAACGGCCGTCCATCGAGCAACGGGCAGAGAAAGATCGATAGGAAACCGGTTTCGAGCAGCTGAATTTCCCAACCGTAGCCGTACCAAATTTGTCCGACGTGCACGATCGACATGTACATCGCCCAAAGCGCGGCCAATAAAATTGCGTTTGCGTAGCCACCAAGAACGATGAGCGAAAGCGCGAAACCAACCCAGGCGAAGGTCGACATCCCCTGATCAGTGCAACCGAACCAAAACAGCGTCGGCAATTGCAACATTCCTTCCGTCCGCGAACCGAGCTGGGAATGAATATTGTAGAGATAATCGTGCGCCGGCGTCAGACCACTTCGGCCGATCAACGGCACCAATTGCCGGGCCGCGACAAAGAACGCGATCGTGTAAACAAAGCCGAGCAGCCGCAGGATGATGAATCGCGTCAGCCAGTAAGAATTTCCGCGCGCGAAAAATTTTCCGATAGAGCTTTCGTCATTCATCACGCTCGCGAGATAAAAAACTGCCAGGGGGGAGAATTGAACTCCCGACCAAGGGCTTATGAGTCCCCTGCTCTACCGCTGAGCTACCCTGGCGAGTAAGCGGCGACAAAGTTCAATCGCACTGCGCTGCTGTCAATGCAGTCGCAAGATGTCGATCTAACCTTTCGGTTTAGAGATATAGGGTGCGAGATCTTTCGCGCTTCCGTGCACCGCGGCCATGAAGCAGACGCCGCTTTGCTCTTTCACAACGCCAGCCCAGCGCTCCTGTTCAATAGAACGCCATCCGGAAAATTCCCGCGCCTTTCCTGTTTTTGGATCGCGCTCCGCCGGAAACAGAAAAAACTGCATTTTCTTTTCCACCACCCAGACTTGCCCGACGCGCTGGCCTTCTTCGTCGTCGAAAACGCGGCAGCCGAGCGTTTTTAGTTCCGCGAATTCCGGGGGCACGTCGTAGTGGACAAGGCGATGCTTCATGAAAAAGAAATCGCCGAGCGCACCGGCATCTGTTTTCACCGGATCGAGCATTATGGCGTGAGTCGAACTCGCGGTAGTCAGTAAACGGCGGGCGGTCGGTTCGCCCGGAAAACGGTTCATTCGCTCCACCAGCTGAAAGATCGCAACCACGGCGATGACCAAGACAGCAATACCGGTCGCGAGGAACGCAGGATTCTGCGCATATTTTTTCCAAGCCCGGCGCGTCGGCGCGATGAAGGTGTCAGTTGGGATCCAATCGGTAATCTCCTGTGGGATCGGAATTGCCTGAACGAGTGCCGTTGCCGCTTTGTCGAAATCTTGCTGAATCGCAAACGCTTCGGTCTTGCGCGCGCGATGGAGCGCCAAACGCAACGCGCGATCATCCACGCGTTCCTCGCGAATCGGTGCACAGTGCACCAGCATTTTCTCTTTTCGCGAAAGTTGAACTGCGCTCATGTTTGGGTCACAGGAAAGGTCGTGTCCAACCAGGCTTGAAATTGCCGGCGCCCATCACAGAGCAGTTTCGACAGCTCCAGGGGCTTTAGTTCGGTCACCGACAGCAAGTCGCGATAATTAAATTCGTCGAGATAAAAAAGCGCAAGCGCAGTCCGTTGCGGATCGGGTGCGCCGGAAATCCAGACCGCCAGTTGTTGCGGCTCGAGTTTTTTGATCTGCGATGGCGCCCAAGCCGCAAGCTCGTCCTGTGCAAGCTTGACATCTTCCGCCTGCAAGCTTCGCTCGCCCGCTTCGAGACAACGCCAGCGCGCGTTGCGAAAAAACCAGAGGCGATCGCGGGGCGGCTCGCCATTGGCAGCTTGTTGAGCAGCTTGGCGCAACGTGGCGTGAAAAACTTCCTCCGCCTTCGCTGCATCAGCCAGCATTAGAAAACAGAAGCGGTAAAGCTGGAGCAGATCTTGTTTTTCTTCGGCCACGCGGACTTCTTTCCCAAAGCGCCAATGTTACGCGCCTCGGGTAGATCGCAACGAAAAGATGGCAGAGACCGTAACCGTCGCCCTCTAAGCGACGCGCAATACCATGGGTTGAGGGCCCGACGCGGCGCTTCGCAGAGGCGAAGCGACTACAGTTTTTCCAGCCGTCGCGCGACCTCCTCCGCGTTCTCGCGGCTATTGAAAGCTGATATTCGGAAATAACCTTCGCCCTGTGCACCGAATCCGCTTCCCGGTGTAACGACCACATTAATTTCGCGCAGCATCCGGTCGAACATTTCCCAACTTGTTAGGCCTTTTGGCGTTTGGACCCAGATGTACGGCGCATTCGTGCCGCCATAGAAGTGTAAACCGATTTTTTCGCACGCCTCGCGCAGAATTTTCGCGTTGCCCATGTAATGCTCGATCAGTGCGCGACATTGCTGTCGCCCCTCATCTGAGTACAGCGCTTCCGCGCCGCGTTGCACTGGATAACTGACGCTGTTGGCTTTTGTGCTCCAGCGGCGATGCCAAAGCGGATGGAGCGGCAACTTTTTTCCGAAATCGGTGCGAGCGAGCAACGTCTTCGACATCACCGTAAAACCGCAACGTACGCCGGTGAAGCCGCCAATTTTAGAAAAACTTCGGAGCTCGATCGCGCATTCGTGCCCGCCTTCGATTTCAAAAATCGAATGCGAAACTTTTGGATCGGAAATGTAAGCTTCGTAAGCGGCGTCGAACAAAATGAGCGCATCATGCTGACGCGCGTAATTTATCCAACTGGCAAGTTGCTCGCGCGTCGCGACCGCGCCGGTCGGGTTGTTGGGAAAACAAAGATAAACGAGATCGACATGTTCCTTTGGCGGCTCGGGAACGAAATTGTTTTCGGCCGTGCATGGCAAATAAACGATGCCTTCGTAACTGCCGTCTTTTCGCGCCGGGCCGGTGTGACCGGCCATCACGTTGGTGTCGACATAGACCGGATAAACAGGATCGGTGATCGCGACTTTGTTTTGGTCGCCGAGAATATCGAGGATGTACCCGCAATCGCATTTCGAACCGTCGGAAACAAAAATCTCGTCGTCAGCGATGTCGATCTTGCGATCGCGGTAATCGTGCTGCGCAATTGTTGATCTTAAAAATTCGTAACCTTGCTCCGGCCCGTAGCCGTGAAATGTTTCGCGATGCCCAAGTTCTTCGACCGCGCGTTTCATCGCTTCGATCACTGCGCGAGGGAGCGGCTCGGTTACGTCGCCGATACCGCAGCGAATCAAACGCTCGGCTGCTTTCGGCTCCTTTTTGCAGAATTCGCGGACCCGTCGCGCAATCTCCGGGAAGAGATAACCCGCCTGAAGTTTTAAATAATTTTCGTTCAAGTAAGCCATGATTATTATTCAGGTCCTCTCGTCCAAAGCGTGTAGACGGAGCCACGCAACGCAACAAAATCCATCGGATAGAAATGGTCCTTTACCAGCGCCTGTTCGAACATCGGTGTTGGCACATAACTCCTGACTTGCACCACATACTTCGCTTCGGCCACTTCTCGTTGCATTGATTCGGGAAGTTCGCTCGGCCAGTTGCCATTCACCGCGTGGGCATCGAGTTCGAAAAACAGAGAACGTCCGAAATAACCGGCACCGCGGTAAGCAATGGTTGGATCCTGAGGACTGATTACCCGGTCGGGAGTTCCTCGTGCGAATTCAACGGCAGTCTCGTATTTTTCATCGCCACATCGGAGAAACAGTAGCGCCAGATCCCGATCAACCTGGACAAGGAATGAAAAAAGAATTGCCAGCGCAAGACCGCTTGCGGCCAGAAAACTCCGCCACCCGCGCAGCGCCGCCATCCATTCCAAAATCGAATCCAACTTGACTACGAAGAAGGCCGTCATGGCCAGATAGCCGACAAGCAGCGAACTGTAACCGCCGCCGCTCTTGCAAGTAGTCCAAATTGATGCCGGCACTAACACCGTCATCGCGGCCCAAATCCATCGCTCGCGTTCGTCCGTTACATCTCGCGAAAAACGTTTGGCCAGCAACGCGATCAAAAAAATCGGAAAAGTCGCAATGAGATAGCCGCTGATCAGTGGCACGTGCCCGTAATTAACCTCGATCGAACCGGGGACTGTTATCATCGCGTGAAAAACTTGTGGCCAGATGAAACGAATGATCCCGAGTGTTACCAAAATGGACAGTGCTGGGATCAGCGAAGCGAAGAGATTCTGCAATCCGCGTTTCCAGATTAAAACGTAGACAATTGGGATAAGCGCAAATGCGGCGCTCGTTTGCTTGAAAAGGACTGCGCAAACGAACAACCCAATCGCGCAGGCGGAACGCAACAATGAATCTCGGCGCTCCGCCCAAAGGTAAAGACCGCCGACGGCGAAGAGCGCGGCAACGCAGTCGGGCTGTGCAGAAAGAAAGATGAGGTTCGTGCGCAGGTTGACTCCGAGAAAAAGAGCGAAGGCCACAAACCAGTATTTTCTCGACGAGCCGCGACACAGAATTGCGCTCAGCAAGAAAGCCAGCGCAAAAGCAAAAATTGAGAATCCGATCCGACCGGCAAGCAAATTGAGTCCAGTCACCCGAAAAATTTCGGCAAGAAGAACGGTGAGGAGCGGGCCGTACATATGAGTGGCATGGCCGGCTTCATATAAAGGCAATCCGCCATTGAGCCGCGCGGCTTCCATGGCAATGGCTGGTTCCCACGGACTTACGGCGAGTCGTTCGGTCAGCCTGACAACGACCGCAATCAGCGTGATCGAGCCAAGGAGCGCGATCACGATCAAGAACGGGATTCGCGCAGCTAAGGGCGGGTTCAGTGCGCTACGATCCGTAATTTTTCGCCACAGCGTCCCAATTGACTACGTTCCACCAAGCCTTGATGTAATCGGGCCGGCGGTTTTGGTAATTGAGATAGTAAGCGTGCTCCCAAACATCGAGACCGAGGATCGGCGCGTTCCCCTCCATCAACGGGCTGTCCTGGTTTGGAGTGGAGATCACTTCTAACTTGCCGCTTTTGTTTTTGATCAACCACGCCCAGCCGCTGCCGAATCGGCCAACGCCGGCGGCGGAGAATTTCTCTTTGAACTGGTCGAACCCGCCAAAAGCCGCCTTGATATCGTCGGCCAGTTTGCCCTTCGGCTCGCCGCCCGCTTTCGGGCCCATGATTTTCCAGAAGAACGAGTGATTGGCGTGCCCGCCGCCGTTGTTGCGCACGACCGTGCGAATGTCTTCTGGAACTGAATTCAAATCACGGATCAAATCCTCGACCGATTTCTTTTCCAAATCGGCTTTGCCTTTGATCGCGTTGTTAACGTTGGTGATGTAAGCCTGATGATGCTTGGTGTGATGAATCTCCATCGTTCGCGCGTCGATATGCGGCTCGAGCGCGTTGTAGTCGTAAGGTAATTTCGGTAATTCGTAAGCCATACTAAACACGTTAGGCCGCGAGCAATGGCGGTCAATCGTCAGCCGCCGGGAAGATGTCGATCTTACGAACAACCCGGGTCAATTTTAGCTGGACCGATAAAAGCCCGGCTGCGTGATGAAGCCCTTTCGGTGATTCACGTAGGTCGCCAGCGCGAGGAGCGGGAAATTTTGGCGATACATGTCGTATTTCAGATAAAAGACACCCGGAAATCCGGTGCCGGTGATTTCGGGCTCGTCCCACAAACCATCCGACTTTTGCGAGCTCAAAAGGAAACGCAGACCGCGCTGAATGCTCGCCCGATCGAGATCGCCGCAGGCGCAAATGCCCATGATCGCCCACGCGGTTTGCGACGCCGTGCTCTTGCCAATTCCTTTCGTCGCCGGGTTTTCGTAAGTCGCGCAAGTTTCGCCCCAGCCGCCGTCATCGTTCTGGCAGCTCTCGAGCCAATCGCGTCCGCGCAAAATCCAATCCTGGGTCATGTCGTGCCCGATGGCGCGCAATCCGCGGAGCACCTGCCACGTCCCATAAATGTAATTGACACCCCATCGTCCGTACCACGAGCCGTCCGCTTCCTGAGTTTCGATCAAATAGTGAATCGCATCCCGGACGCAACGCGCCTTCGGATTGAAACCGATGTAGCCGAGCAACTCCAGTGTGCGCGCGGTCAGATCGCTGCAAGTTGGATCGAGAATCGCGTTGTGATCCGCGAACGGCATATCTTCCAGCCACGGGGTGGTAACATTTTTATCAAACGCCGCCCAGCCGCCATCGCGGCATTGGAAACTGAGCTGCCAGCCAAGAGCGCGCCGAAAGGCTCCTTCCAATCCCCAACTGTCCTCCGGCCTAACGAGTCGTAGCGCCATCAACACCATCGCGGTGTCGTCAACATCGGGATAACAAACGTTGTTGTATTCAAAGGCCCAGCCGCTCGCCTCCGGGTGCGAATTGTTGAACGCCCAATCGCCGCGAATCCGCACTTCCTTATCGAGCAGCCATTTCGCTGCGCGGCGCAGCGCGGGATCCTCCGCCGTCAGGCCCGACTCCGCCAGCGAGATTAAGTTAATCGCCGTGTCCCAAACTGGCGACATGCACGGTTGAATCCGAAAATCTTCAGGATCATTGACAAACAAGCCGGCAAAATCTTGCGCTGCTTTTTTGTAGGCTGGGTGCTCTTTCGAATAACCGAGAACACGCAGCGCGATCAGACAGTTGAGCATCGCCGGATAAACGGCGGCAAGACCGTCGCTGCCTTGCCCGATTCGCTCCAACATCCAACGCTCCGCTTCCTCAAGCGCGCGTTTCCGAGTCGGACGAATCCGTAACGGGTGCAAGATTTTCAGAACGTCGTTGAGGCGAAGGAAAAAATTGCGCCAGGTCCAAAAGCGTTCGCTCCGCGGCAAACGCAGATCGCTCTGTTCGGTGCCAAGTGGATAAAGCTCATGCAATTGTCTGTTGCCCGGCAATGAACGCGTCGGTTTGAAATGATTGATGATGGCAAGCGGAATCAGCATCGCCCGGCTCCAGGACGACATTTTGTAGATGTGGAACGGCACCCAGCTCGGCAACAAAATCATTTCCACCGGAATCGTCGGCAGATATTTCCACGGGAATTGGCCGAGCAGCGCGAGATAGAGTTTACTGAAGGTATTCATCCGCGGGATGCCGCCGAGACGCAGAATGTTCTCGCGCGCTCTGCGCATGAACGGCAAATCGGGCGAATAACCAGCCAGCTTCAGCGCGAAATAGCCTTTGACCGATGCGTTGATCTCGCTCGGACCGCCGAAATAAATATTCCAACCGCCATCGTGTAGCTGTCGTTTCAAAATGTGACGGGCGCAGCGGTCCTGAAGCGAAACGTCGATCTCACCCAGCCAGTGCATGAAAAGCACGAAGTCGGAGCAAAGTGTGCTATCGACCAGCAATTCGCCGCACCAATGGCCGTCCGCACGTTGTTGACGCAACAGATTTTGCTGCGCCCGCGCAATCGCGTCGGAAATTTCGGCATCCGCCGCCAAATACGGCTCGGGCCGCTCCGGCGCTGCGCTTGGCAATGAGATGACGTTTCGTGACGAACTCATTGGGATGTCGATCTTACATTGTCGACCGAGCGATTGTCGACCTTACGACGCCTGCGCGGCCTCGGCTTCGGCGTTCTTACCGGTTTTGTGACCGTTTCCGCAAGTTACACCATTGAAAGCGACAGTTTCACTGCCACGTCCCGTCGGTTTTGGTTTCGGTCCGAAATTAAACTTGATCGTCTTCCAAGTATCGCCGCGCTTCGCCTGCAAACCGAGGCTGGCCGTCGGTTCATACCCGCAGTGCACCATGCAATTCTCGCAACGCGGGTCGCGCGCCACGCCGTCAACCACGCCGTATTTCTCCCACTCCACTTTCTCCAGCAATTCGGAGTAGCTCGAATAGTGCGCGTCGGTCATCAAATAACAAGGGCCTTTCCAACCGCGAATGTTTCGGGTCGGAATCGCCCAGGCCGAACAGGTCAGGTCGCGATGGCCGGCGAGAAATTCGAAATAAATCGGTGTGCCGAAGAAGGTGTAACGCTGCATCCATTCCTCGATCTTGCTGAACTTCTCGACCGTCATTTTGCGCGTGAGGAAGAAATTTTCCGGCCGCAGATTCAACCGCTTGATCATGTCCTTCTTGGCCGCGTCGTACTCGTAGCCGGGCGAAATAGTGTGGCCGTCCACGCCGAGATCGGAGAGATAATCGAACATTTGTTCGACCTCTTTCATATCAGTCTCCTTGTAGATCGTCGTATTGGTAGCGACCTGATAGCCCAGAACCTTTGCCATCTTGATCGCGAGAATGCATTCTTTGAAAACGCCTTCGCGCTCGACAATCAGATCGTGAATCCGCTCAAGGCCATCGAGGTGGACATTCCAATACATCCACATGCTCGGCCCAATGGTGGGCTTGTTTGGATCTCTTGGACCCTTGCGAACTTCGGCCGCGTCTTTGTCAGTAATCAAACCCGCCGCAATCAATTCGCCGATTTTGTCCTCCACGAACTTTGGTTGCGTCGACAATTGCGAGGCCATCCATTCGCGCATTTTCTTGCGCATGAACATCGCGTTGGTGCAGATGTAAATGATGCGCTTCTGCTCGAGCAACCCCTGCACGAGCGCCTCGATATGCGGATAAATCAGCGGTTCGCCGCCGCAAATGGAAATCATCGGCGCGTTGCATTCCTCGGCCGCGCCCAAACAATCCTCCAGACTCATCATGTCCTTGAGCGACGTTGAGTATTCGCGGATTCGTCCACATCCGGTGCAGGTCAGATTGCACGTGTGCAGCGGTTCCAATTGCAACACGGTGGCGAACTTTTTCGTTCCGCGCAGCTTATGCCCGATGATGTAGGCAGCGATTTTTGTCGTTAAAGCGAGCGGAAATCTCATAAGGGCGTGGAAAGTAACAACGCTCCCGGGCGTGTCAACCCGTTGATGGTTTGATGAAATAGAGCCAAATGTATTGCAAAAGCGAGGAAATCTTGCGCAACGTCGGACGTCACCTGAGGTTGAATATTTGAACACTTTCGCTACAGGAAAGACGAATCTAATATAAAGACTATGAAAACATTATTGGCAGTCGTGATTGCCGCAGTTCTCGTCAGTTCAGCTTACGGCCAAAGCGCATCGGCTAACGGGCAGCCAGTCGGCCCCAAAACCACAGGACCAGGCGCTTTTTCGCCGGCAAATTCGCCCTACCGGAAATGGACTACAAAGCAGTTGCAGCAGCGACGCCTGGATTTGTATCGCCAAATTCCACAGACCCAAACTAACCTACCGGGACACCGGGGAGAGCCCGTATTCATTCACCACGGAGGCGAAGCCTTCTCCGATCAGCAAAAAGAGATCTACGCGATCGAGGGTGAGTTGAACTATCGCTACCAGCATGGCGATAAAGAAGCCGAGCTGAAACGCGCCATGCCCGGTCAGCCGCATATTTAGCAGGCAGCTGGGTAAGTTTATTGAGCGATCGAGGCACGCCCTAGTGCATCTGCCAGCCGCGACGGATCAGACTGATGGCGATCGCCGCCAGCAGAAGCGCAATAATTTTCGAAATGCCGCGCAGTCCCTGCGTTCCCATCCAGCGCGCGAACCGGTCTGCGTTGCAGAGCGCGATCGCTACTAACGCGAGATTCACGAGCAGCGAGACGAGCGTAAATACAAGTCCGACCGAATCGACCAGAATCAAAAGCGCGGTGAGCAACGCCGGCCCGGCGATCAACGGCATTCCGAGCGGCACCACACCGAACTCGTCGCTGCCGCCACGATCATGCGGACCGAAGCCAACCAGTTCGCGCACAGCGAGCGCGAGCAGAATGAGTCCCCCGCCCACTTGAAAATCTGCGACCGTGATGCCGAGAGCTTTAAAAATAATTTTGCCTAGAAAAATGAATCCGATTGAAACCAGCAAACCGGTGAACAGTCCGAGAAACGCCTGACGTTTGCGATGTTCGCTCGACGCGCTCGTTCCAAGCCCAATAAAAATCGCGACCAACCCAATCGGGTCGATCGCGACAAAAACCGGAATGAAGGCGAGCAGAAATTTCTCGATCATTCCGCCACAGATGAACACAGATAGAACACAAATTCAGCAAAATTCCGTCTGTTATGCGTGAAAATCTGTGTAAATCTGTGGCTGCTTCTGTCTGAACGAAATTTATGAAAACTGCCTCGCTTCTTGTGCCAGTTGCTTTGCTCGCTAGCGGGATTGTCGATCTTCGCTCCGAAAATTTGAAGACGCTGGACGATTTTCGCGCCGCGGCGGCGAAAACAAACGCCGTTCTCACCATTCCGGATTGGGAACAAACACCGGAAGCCGTCGACGCGATGATGAAAGACGCAATCGCGATCGCGAACAAAGCGCTCGATCAAATCGGTGCGCAGGATTTAAGCAAGGTCACATTCAAGAGCACCGTCGTCGCGCTCGATGATCTCACTTATCACGCCGGCAACTCCGCGAATAAGGCCGTTATCATTAAAGAAAGCAATACGAACGAGAAGATGCGCGCCGCGGCCGAGAATGCGGTGAAACAATTTCAAGACTGGGCCGTGGGCATCGATTATCGCGAAGACGTTTATAAAGCGCTGAAAGCATTTGCCGACACGAAGCCGAACCTGTCCGGCGAAGACAAAAAGCTTTTTGACGAAACCATGCGCGATTATCGCCGCGCCGGTTTGGAATTGCCGACTGACAAACGCAAGGAAGTGGAGCAGTTACGCAAGGATTTGTCGAAGCTCGGGACCGATTTCGACACCAACATCGTCAACGCGAAAACGCCTCTCGTTTTCACCAAAGCCAAGCTCGATGGCGTCCCGGAAAGTTTCCTCCTATCACCCGGAGTCAAAACCGGCGACGACGCCTGCACCGTGCTCGCCAATGTGACCTGGCAGTACAACACGGTCGAAGACAACGCCAAAAACGAGGCGACGCGCAAGAAACTTTACATCGCGCACGACAGTCTGGCCAAAGACACCAACCAGACCGTGCTGAACCAGATGCTTGCGTTACGCAACAAGATCGCGCTTCGGCTCGGCTACAAATCCTGGGACGATTACCAGACCGAAATCAAAATGGCCAGGACCGGCAACGGTGCGAAATCGTACATCGACAATCTGATCTCAGGCATTCAGCCAAAGTTCGCCGCCGAAGTCGCCGCGTTCCAAAAAATGAAAGCGGAGGATACGCACAATCCCGAGGCGAAGATCGGCGTCTGGGATTGGCGCTACTACACCAACCAGCTCAAGAAACAGCAATACAACGTCGACACCGAAGCGCTCCGCGCCTTTTTCCCGCTCCAAAAAGTGCTCGAAGGAATGTTCAATATCTACCAGAGCATTTTTGGTTTGAAGTTTGAGAAAATCGAAGCGCCTTACAAGTGGATCGACGATCTCCAGTTTTACATGGTAACCGACGCCGCCACCGGCGAACCGCTCGGCATGTTTTATCTGGATATGTTCCCCCGCGAAGGAAAATTTAATCACTTCGCCGAGTTTCCGATCATCAGTGGCAAACAGCTGGCGGACGGCAAGTATCAACGTCCTGTTGCGGCGTTGCTTTGCAATTTTCCGCCGCCGAGCGCAGACAAGCCGTCGCTCATGACCCATTCCGACGTGGAAACGCTGTTCCACGAATTCGGCCACGTCCTGCACGAAATCACAACCCGTGCGCGGCATGGCCGCTTTGCCGGAACACATGTCCCCGGTGATTTCGTCGAAGCGCCGTCGCAAATGCTGCAAAACTGGATCTGGAACAAAAAAGTGCTCGACAGTTTCGCCGCCGATTATCGCGACCCGTCGAAAAAGATCCCGGGCGACATCATCCAAAAGATGAACGACGCCAAGAAAGCGACTGCTGGCGTTTTTTATCGCCGCCAGTTCGCGTTCGCGTCGCTCGATCTTGCCATGCACGACGCGCATCAGGAAAATGCGGCTTGGGATTGCGTCGCGATTTCCAATCCAATTCTCGAGAAGGTTTTTCTCCCGATCGATCCAAGCACCACGTTCGTGACATACTTCGGCCACATGAATGGCTACGACGCCGGTTATTACGGTTACGCCTGGGCCGACGCGATCGCCGCCGATATGGCAACCGTTTTTGAAAAAGCGAAGGACGGTTATCTCGACAAGCAAGCCGGTAGGCAATTGCGCCACGAAATCTACGAACAAGGCGATGGACGCGACGTTACGATGTCGATCGAAAAATTTCTTGGCCGGAAACAATCGGTCGAACCGTTCCTGAAAAAGATCGGCGTGAAAGGCGAAGACAAAAAGAAAGCGCCCGCCGGCCCGTCTCAGAAAAGCCGATAGCATCGTCGCTAATCCATCGCGACAAGGAGAAAAGACTCCCTCTCCCTTGCCAAGGGGAGAGGATGAAGGTGAGGGGTTGGCGCATGCAGCGTAATTCCCGCTACAAAAGTCTTGTCATCTCGGGCGAAGTCGAGACATCTCTTACTATTTCAGCTATGAAAGCGTTTCTCCTTTCCTGCGTCGTTCTTCTCGGAATAACTCTCTGCGTCTTCGCCGCCGACAAACCGGAAGAAAAACTGAAGCCGTCGCTCGATGTCATCACACCGGACGCCTTGCTCGCGCACATCAAAATTCTTTCGTCCGACGAATTCGAAGGACGCTCGCCGGGAACAAAGGGCGAAGAGCTCTCGATCAAATACATTTCCGATCAGTTTAAATCGGTCGGGCTGAAACCTGGAAATCCCGACGGCAGTTATTTTCAGGAAGTGCCGCTCGCCGGAATTAAAAGCGATCCGCACATGACATTTGTCGTTAACGGCAAACCGCCGATTGAATTGAAATACCCGGACGATTTCGTCGCGTCATCCGCGCGGTTGCAGCCGGAAATCAAGGTCGACAATTCCGATCTCATCTTTGTCGGTTATGGCGTCGTCGCGCCGGAGTACGGCTGGGACGATTACAAAGGCGTCGATGTCCGCGGCAAAACGATCGTGATGTTGATCAACGATCCGGCGGTGCCCGATCCGAAAGATCCGTCCAAGCTCGACGAGAAAATGTTCAAAGGGAAAGCGATGACCTATTATGGTCGCTGGACTTACAAATACGAGATCGCGGCGCAAAAAGGCGCAGCTGCGGCGATCATCATCCACGAGACGGAACCGGCCGCTTATCCGTGGCAAGTCGTCAAGTCGAGCTGGGCCAAGGAGAATTTCGAGCTCGATAATCCGAACAAAAACATGGACGCGGTCCCGGCGCGCTCATGGATCACGCTTGATGTTGCCAAAAGACTACTCGCCGATTGCGGCCAGGATTTCGACGCGCTCAAAAAATCCGCGATCTCGAAAGATTTTCGACCGGTGGCGCTGAATGCAAAAAGCAACATCGACATCAAACAAGCGCTCCGCTCGTTTAGATCGCACAACGTGATCGGCAAGTTCGAAGGCGCCGACCCGAATTTGAAAGACGAATACATCATCTACAGCGCGCATTGGGATCATCTCGGCCGTCATCCGGAATTGCAGGGCGACCAAATTTTCAACGGCGCAGTCGATAACGCTTCAGGCGACGCGGCCGTGATCGCATTGGCGAGCGCATTTCCAAAAGCCGATCCAGCTCCGAAGCGCTCGATTCTCTTCATGTGCACGACTGCCGAGGAAGCCGGACTTCTTGGCGCGAAATGGTACGCGGAGCATCCGCTTTATCCACTCGAGAAAACCTTGGCCGACATCAACATCGACAGCATGAACGTGTGGGGCAAAGCGCGCGACATTGAGGACGTCAGTTACGGTTTTTCAACAATGGACGACGCGCTCGCCGCCGCCGCGCAACGACAAGGCCGCGCCGCGATCCCGAACAGTCGTCCGGAAAAAGGCGCAATTTATCGCGCGGATAACTTTGAATTCTCAAAGGTCGGCGTGCCGTCGCTATACATCGGCAAAGGCGAACATCTTCTTTCCCGCCCGGAGAATGCACCGCTCCGCTCCGACGAGTTTGATTCGAAGGATTATCATCAAGTGACCGACGAAATAAAACAGGACTGGGACCTCTCCGGCGCGGTGCAAGATGTCGATCTTCTGTTTGAAGTCGGCTACCAGGTCGCCAACGCCGACAAATTTCCGGAATGGAAACCGGATAATGAATTTAAGCCAAAACGCGACGCGATGCTGAAGAAATGAACACGTT
>Ga0209161_10000307_pt1 | contig 39590 bp, 33 predicted proteins | sample GraSoiAngelo_155_FD_186169 | JGI IMG/M metagenome (GOLD analysis project Ga0209161, IMG submission 186169) | Grasslands soil microbial communities from the Angelo Coastal Reserve, California, USA - 14_1009_13_30cm (SPAdes) (version 2) | ecosystem: Environmental > Terrestrial > Soil > Grasslands... | reverse complement strand
ACGGTTGCGGGGGTTGTCTCAAAGAAACCGGCATCATGTGCCCAACGTTCATGGCCACCCATGAAGAAGTCATGTCTACGCGTGGCCGCGCCAACATAGTCCGCGCTGCGCTGGAACTGCGGGTCAATGGACACGATCCGTTGCATTCGGCAGAATTGGAAGCCGCTCTGAGCAATTGTCTCTCTTGCAAAGGATGCACACCCGAATGTCCATCCAACGTGAATCTCGCGCTGCTCAAGGCAGAACTGATGCACGCGCGATATCAGCGCGACGGTTTACCATTACGCGAGCGCCTTTTCAGCAACGTCGATTTGTTAGGCAAGATTGGCTGCGCGATGACGTCGCTGACAAACCGCATCCTCAATAACCGGCCCGTTCGTGTCGCGATGGAGAAAGCAATTGGAATATCCGCGAGACGTTCCCTGCCCTATTATGCTGAGGAACGTTTTGACAAATGGTTTGTGAAGCACGTAGTAGGGTCGGCGCGCCGCGCCGACCGAACGCCGCAACGTGACGTCCTTCACAGAGGTCCCCTCATTCTTTGGGACGACACGTTTGTGCGTTATCATGAACCGCATATCGGAATTGCCGCAGTTACGGTGCTGGAAGCGCTCGGGTTCGAAGTTTCGCTCGCAAAGAACCGGCGCTGCTGCGGACGACCAGCGTTTAGCCAGGGGAATCTCGATGCAGCATCAAAGCTCGGTAAACACAACATCTCTCAACTCTCAACTATCAACTCTCAACCATCGGCACCGCCGATTCTTTTTCTCGAGCCGTCGTGCTGGTCGATGTTCGTGGAAGATTATCCCGAGCTAAGGATCGAGAGCGCAGAGAACATAGCGAATCGCTGTTTCTTGTTCGAAAAATTCGTGGACGATCTGCTCGAGCAGGAACCAGCTGCGCTGCAATTCAATCGTTCAGAAACGGCAATCGCGATCCATCCGCACTGTCATGCCAAATCGATCATGGATCCTGCATTCATGCGAAGACTTGTGAAACGTTTGCCCGGGAGGAAAGCCGTGATGCTCGATACAGCCTGCTGCGGGATGGCGGGCGCGTTCGGCGCCCTCGCCGAGAAGTACGATCTTTCCATCCAAGTCGCTCAGGATTTGATCGATAAACTCGAGAATCAAGGGCGCGAGACACAGATCATCGCCTCAGGGACAAGTTGCCGGCATCAAATTAGCGATCTGACGAATATCCGGCCAAAGCACATGGCCGAGGTGCTCGCCGAAGCCCTGCTGTAATGGCAGGCGTGTCGCGTGCAAACCGTGCAGACGGTTTTTTGCGCTATCGACCTGTCCAGACCAAAAACCTTACCATCAGCTCCATGAATCCAGTCGTTGCATCCGATAAACTTAAGCGCGCTGAAGTCTGGGCTGAGGACGATGAATCAGTTCATTGGGCTGGCGCATTTGCCGTCTATGGCGGCCACGGCGCGACCGCATCTTCGACGATCGTATATGAAATTGAGCCCGGACATCGCCTCGGCTGGCACACCGACGCTACCGAAGAGACGCAGTACATCATTGCTGGTACCGGCGAATTGCACATGGAAGATGGCAGCACCTACCGAGTTGGACCTGGCAGCGTTTTTGCGATTCCAACGCCGGTAAAACATGACCTCGTCAACATCGGCAGCGAAACATTGCGCGCCGTCGCTTTCTTCGCGGCTGCGATGTTCACTCAAAACTTCGACAACGTGATGATGCCGCCGAAGAGCCACATCCTCGGCACTCCGAATCGAGAAGGCTAGGCGTTTTCCCAAGGCGTGACCGCCGACGTTAAGCACGCGGCACGCCGGCACACTGACTGGCAAGCTGTACGTTACCCTTGCGGCTTCGATGGTTCGCCAGGCTTCGCAGCTTCGCCGGGTTTTGGCGGGGCGCCGCCTGCCGGCGCGGCCCCGGGAAGATCTTCATCGGCTGGGACTGCAAGTATATCCGGTTCGGCGAATGAATTTGGATGATTAGCCAATTCCTTGCGCAGCGCAGCGATTTGTTCGGCTGTTACCGGGCTGGCGTTGTTCCCCCACTCGCTACGTTCGTATGTGAGAACGTCCGCAATCTTTTGGTCGGTCAGTGTCTTGTCCCAAGGCTGCATTACCGCGGCACCGAATTTTTGGCCTTTCACGGTGACTGGTCCTTGCAGACCCTTCATGACAATCATGGCCGGCCGGCGCGAGCCGCCGGTTGTAAACTCCGAACCGGCCAACGGCGGATACTGCCCTGCCACTCCGAGACCGTTCGCCTGGTGACATGTCTGGCAATTCGCGGCAAAAATCTTCTTTCCGCGATCATGCGGCGAAAGTTCGGCTGCCTGTTGGGCGCCCTGCGGTCCGGTAATCTTTTTCATTGTGGCCATTTCACCGCCGTATGGATCGAGCGCTTCACCGCTAAAATTTCCCGAGTAACGGCCGAGATAAGCGCCGCCAAAAAATACTGCCAGTCCGTACACTGCGATCAACCAGATGGAAAGCGGTTCGCGACCCACACGCGGCTCACGTTTTTCCCGCTGCACCGCGGCATGGACATCCTGGACGTCAGCGATTTCGCTGTAATCCATACCCTGGCCGGAATGCGGCTCCGGTGGTGGAGTGCTTTCGTTCATTTGGGTGGTGGCTGTCCTCCGGGCGCAGCCGAAGGTGAAGCCGCCGGCGACGCTGCGGGTGCGGCACCGGCCGATTTAACCTCTTTCAATGGATGCGATTGATTGAGCGCCATCATGTACGCCACAAGACATTTCGCATCGTAAGTTGGAATGATCTCCCATCCCTCAGGCGGAGCGTCGGAACCGGTAAGCTGCAATGCATCTGATGAGCGAACGTCGCTGATACGGCAAGCTTGGTACAGAAAACGATACGACGGCATGTTGGAATCGAAGTTGATGCTGCGCGGTGAATAAAGATGCACATGATGCCAGGCAGCGGAATACATTGGTGGCAAGCCCGCGGTTTGCTCGGGCCACGGTGGTCCCGCAAGAGGTGGTGCACCGGGACTTGAAACTACGGCAGCTGCTGCTGGAGAGGGAGAAGCAATGCCTGTGCCCGCTCCCGCGATCGTAGCTGGTTTCGACGCAGGGGAAGTTGGAGAGGTCGCAGGTGACGTTGCCGGAGAAGTTGCTGGTTGCTGCTGAGGCGCCGCAGATGCTCCTGGCGATTGCGCGCCCTGAGCCTTCGGCTGAGCCGTTGGTGGTGACGGGCTTTGAGCCGGGCCAGTTGGTGAGCCTCCAGGATTCCCGCCTCCACTTGGTGAAGGACTCTCCTGTTCGGCCGGCGCGCGGGCCCCGATGTTCGCAAGATCCTGGCCCATGCGCATCTTCCCCAGGAAAACAGGTCGTTCGAAAATATAATCTCGCGGCGCGCTGCGGCGATCGCCCCATTTTCGCTCTATATCGGCCCCCGCGTAATCAGCGCGCACCTGCTCGCTGTGACAATAGACGCAGCCATTCGCAGCGTAAACGCGCGCGCCCCATTGGACCATTCCTGATTGCGGCATTGGATAGATGTCTGTGCCCTCCTCATCAGATTGAGGATTGAGGTGTCCGATTTGCCAATTGGGGATCACCGTCAATCCCACCCAGGAGAACGCAAACGTTCCGAAGATTCCGAGGAAAAGAGGGGCGAGTCCTTTCATATGTGCGCTTCAGCTCCCTCCGCTTCAACCGGGTTAAGAAATGTGGGCACGGTCGATTTTCGGCCCAGGCCGAACAGCATTAATCCGAAATGATACGCAAAGATGAAATGCGACACGGTGAGCAGAATGCCGGCCAAACTACGCCCGCGCAGGTAAGGCAACACGCTTTCGACACTCTCAGTGAAAGCGAGCGAGGGATTCTCCATGCTCGCGCCTTGAAGAAAACCGCCAGCAAGAAGCATCAGCGTCATCAGTCCGATGCCGTAGGCCGATGCCCAGAAATGCAGTTTGATCAATGAGCCATAGCGCCACTCGCGTCCAATTAATCGTGGCACGATGTAGTACATCGAACCAAAAATCACCATCGTGAAGAATGCGTAAAGACCAAGATGCGAATACGCGATGTTCGCTTCAGTAAAGTTTACGTAGCCGGCCACAGAGCGCAGCGAAATCACAACACCTACCAAGCTAAACACGGTGTAGGACATGGCGCCGAAGACGGTAAAACGAAGCGTAGGGCTGTAGCGCATCAGTGGGAAATAACCCTGCATCGTCATGTGATGATTGAGCCCAACAGTGGCGACAGGAATCAGCGTGAGGATCGTGGCTGCAATACTGGCAGTGACCATCCAGGCTGGGAACGGTCCGTCGACGAGGCGTTGCATCCCCGTCCAGCTCGAGAACAGCGCGTAGCTCCAGAAACCGATGCTTGCCAAATGATAGCTGTACACCGGTCGACCAATTACTTTGGGAATCATGTAATAGGCCGTGCCGAGGCCGATCGCGCCGAACCAGAGAAAGAGCAGATTATTCGCGTACCACCAGCCGACAGCCGCTTGCAATACTCCCTGCACCGGGACGACGAAAAGCATTAACTGGCCTGCCGCGTACAGCCATGGGAACCAGAGAAACGCACCAAGTAAATACCATTGCGAAATGTAAATTTGTTCGCCGCGACGAAACCGAAACATCAGCACAGCCCAGGAGGCGACGAGCGTGTAGGCTACAAAAAGAATAATCGCGGCATAGCTGGGAAACTCGAGCCATTGATAACCAGTACTATCGCCCAGGAGAATTCCACCCAGGCCCAGGAGAACTCCCAAATTCCAAAATACAGCGCCCGCAACCAATAGCAGCGGATACCGCAGGACTGTGCGACACAATCGGGCCATCAACCAAATCGCCGTGCCTATGCCCGCCATGGACGCCCAGCCGTACACCATCACGTTCATATGCGCGGGGCGCACGCGTCCCCACGTCAGAAAACTGATATCAGAAAGCAAATCCGGCGTATGCAGCTTGAACGAAACAAAACCGGCCAGCAACGTGCCAAGGATCAGCCACGCCATTGCCGAAGTGTAAAAGATCAATACTGGCACGCGTGTTGACGCGTCGATCAACGCCCGTTCCAATTGCTCCGTGTCACCTGCAGCAGCGGAAACGGACGGTTCTTTAAGTGGTATTCCGGCAGGATTCATTGAGCGCAAGAGTGTTGAAACATTGAAACGTCAAAGGTGGTCACGGACTTTTCGTGGGGCTGGGTGAAGCCGGGCCCGGCGGTGACGACTGAGCCGATGGCGATGCTGGAGCTTGCGCGCCCGGCGATGCCGCAGGCGACGCGCCGCCCGATTGCGGCGAGCCGGCCGGGGCTGGAGCGGCGGGAGCAGGGCTGGCACCAGCGCCTGCGGTAGCTTGCGCCTCCGGTGTAGGTGCCGCGATCGGACCTGCGGGCGCCGGCTTTTGCTTCGCCAGGTCGGCAACTGTCAATTCCATGGCGCGCTCAATCGGAATGCGAGCGAGGCCTTTGTTTTTGTCGACCCAGGCGTAACTCGTCAAAGCCTTGTCTGCTTCGTCGCGTAATGTCTTCAAATTCTCTACGCGCTTTTTTGCCCGGGTTTCTTCGTAATCGCTTCTACGCGGCGACGGCCCAATGATTGCGAGAACGATCACACCAAAAAGTGCAAAGAGAAGCACGATGCCGAACCACGCCGACAATGGAGCGCGCGCATGGGCGACTTGACGAAGTGATTCGGTACCGGCCATATCAGTTCACCAAGTTCAAAGATTCAATCAGGCGCGGATCGCGCACGGGAAAGAGAGAAGTCCGAGCCACAATTCGCAGATAAACGAAACCGAGCGTTGCGCCGATGGCGATGAGCGAAATCAAATCCCAAATGCTGACGTGCACGCCAGTGCCATGCAGAGCAGGCAAAACGATGATGTAAATGTCGAGCATCTGCATGAAGAGCATCCAGCCGGCGAGGATAGAGAGCTGATGCGGATGCTTCTTAATGGACTGCATCAGCAAAATTGGAAACGGTATAAAGAACCGGCCAACCACGAGGAGCATGCTCATTGCCCACCACGATTGTGTGTTTCTCGTGATGAAAAATTGCGTCTCCTCCGGTATGTTCGCATACCAGATGAGCATGTACTGACCGAAGCCGATGTAGGCCCAGAAAATGCAGAAGGCCAGCATCCATTTCCCCATGATGTGATAATGCTCGACTGTGACCACCTCTTTCAGGTAACCGGCTTGACGCAGAGCCGTGATGACCAGAACGAGGAGCGCCATTGAGCTGCCGGCTGTACCTGCGAAGATGTACACGCCGAACATCGTTGAGAACCAGCGATAATTGAGACTCATGAGCCAGTCGAACGCGCCAAACGTCAGACAAAGCGCGAACATGGGCAGGCTGATAAACGACACCTTACGCATGTCGATCGTAAAGCGCGGATTGCCGTCTTTGTCCTGCAGCACCGAAAACCTGCGCAAGGCCAGTGCCGCCAAAAGAAAGAACCCCAGGAACACCACCGCGCGCAGAACAAAAAATTGCGAATTTAGATATGCGCGTTTGGAATCCAACGCAGCCTCAACGCCGCGCGGAATATCCATCCACGAGTAAAGATGGTGACGCAGCAGAAGAATCGGTACGAACAGAACGGCCAGAACAGTCAGCAAGACGGCGATATTCTCCAGTTGCCGCCGTACCACGACGCTCCATTCCGCGTCTGTTGCGTGATGCACAATCGTCCAGAAGAAGCAGCCGGCGCATAGAGTGAAGAAAAATCCAAACGCAAAGAGCCATGAATAGCTGAATTGATGCGGGCTCACGAATGCGCCAACAAGACAGAGTACGAGCGCAATCACTGCTACAACTCCGAGGACAAATGACAGCCCGGCGAATCGGCTGCTCTCGAAATATTCGCCTTCCGGCGTTGGTAAACCTTCGGAACGTTCGCTCATTTTGCTGTTGCCGGTGGCGGAGAGACGGGTTTGTCCAATTCGGCGCGTCGGTCCTCAGGAACATCGGCTACCGTTGCATTCTGGCTGCGCTGTAACGCTCGCAGGTAAGCAATGATCGCCCAGCGATCCGGCGCGATAATGTTTGGCCCGTACGCCATCATCGTGTTTTTTCCATTGGTGATAGTGTTAAAAATCTCGCCATCGGACATCTTGCGGATTCGTTCATCCTGGAGCGTAACGACAGTCGCGAGCCCGTATTGCTTTGTGATCCCGTTACCTGCTGCAGTAGCGCCGTGACACATCGCGCAGGTTATGTTGAAACGCTGTTGTCCGCGCTCCATCAGCTCGGGTGTGACCGGGACTGGAATGCCTGTTCCCCAATGATCGCCCATTTTGCCAGTGTTGTAATAATCGGTGCCCTCGCTAAAACCAGCATTCGGATGTGACCAAGGCCCTGTAGCCGGGTTCGCTGACCCCGGCAGGCCAGCATCACCGTTACCGGCTGCAGCGTTCGGCTTTGGCATCTCATAACCAATCGGCACCGTGCCCGCGACTGGAAGACGTGGTCCGCGCCCGTCTGCAAAAAGATCAAGCGGCGCTTGCGCGCGGACCTTTGGTTGCCGCACCATGTCCGGGAAAATTTCCGAGGGGGGCTGAGTGGTTTTCTGGCCACGGAACCCAAACACCGCGACGACGGCGATCGCGCATAAAAGAAAAATCACAAAAAATCCGCGCAACATAATTAGTCCTCGTGCACGATCGTGATGTGTTGCCCACCGGTCTCTTCCAGCAACTGGCGTACGGTGTTTTCGGTAAATCGTGGATCACGCGCTTCAATGGCGAGGAAAAACCCGTCATTGGTCACGCGGCTGAAGCGATCCCAATTGAACATTGGATGATACCAGCGCGGCAGGCCGTTCATTACCTGCCAGGCAAAAAATGCGGCGAACGCGGCGAAAAGCACTGTCAGCTCAAACATGATAGGGAAAAACGCCGGAACGGTGAAGAAATTCCAAGGCTTCCCATGTACATCGAGCGGGTAAAGAATCGACGACGGACCGAATTCAACAATCGCCGCGGTCAGGAATCCCGAAACTCCGCCGAACAAAACCCAACCGCTCAACCACGATTTTCCGATCCCCATCGCGTCGTCCATTCCATGGATCGGAAAGGGTGAATAAACATCCCAGCGCCGAAAGCCAGCGTCACGAACACGCTTGGCCGCCTCGTAGAGCGCAGCAGCGCTCGGATATTCCGCAGCCATTGCATAAACTTTGTGGCCGTAAGGAGTCTTTGTCATCGCGTTCGCTCCTTTCCGCCGGGAGATACTGATTGCGGAGGCAACTCTTGGTGTGGATCAGCCTCCGGTATCGCGGTCTTCACCTCGGACATGGCAATCATCGGCAGAAACCGAATGAAAATAAGGAACAGGGAAGTGAAAATCCCGAGCGTGCCGATGTATGTCCAAATGTCCACCCAAGTGGGATGATAAACCCTCCATGACGATGGCAGGAAGTCGCGGATCAAACCGCCGGCGATGATGATGAACCGCTCAAACCACATGCCCGCGTTCACGCACATGCACACAAAAAAGACGACAAATACATTTCGGCGGCACCATTTGAACCAGAAAAGTTGCGGCGAAAGGCAATTGCAGAAAAGCATGCCAAACCACCAGTACCACCAGTAGGGGCCAAAGATACGGTTCCAAAAGGCGAACTTCTCGTAGGAATTACCGCTGTACCACGCTACGAAAAACTCCATTGAATAGGCGTAAGCGACAAAGGAGCCGGTCAATAAAATGATCTTCGCCATTTTATCGATGTGCTGAGGAGTAATCACATCGTGCAGTTTGAATATGGCGCGCGCCGGAAGGAGAAGGGTCAGCACCATGGCAAAGCCCCCGAAGATCGCGCCGGCGACAAAGTAGGGAGGGAAAATGGTGGTGTGCCAGGTCGGCAGGACTGACGTGGCGAAGTCGAAAGATACAACGCTGTGAACGGAAAGGACCAGCGGAGTAGAAAGTCCCGCCAAAAGCAGATACGCCATTTCGTAGTGACGCCAATTGCGGTTTGAGCCCCGCCACCCAAGCGCGAAAATTCCGAAAAGGAATTTCCTGATCTTTGTAGTTGCCCGATCGCGTAAAGTGGCCAGGTCCGGAACCAAACCGGTGTACCAAAACAGGACTGAAACGGTAAAATACGTCGAGACGGCAAACACGTCCCACATCAGTGGGCTGCGGAAGTTTTGCCAGATCGCCCAGTTGTTAGGCATCGGCGCGAGGTACCATGCCATCCAGAACCGGCCGACGTGGATACCTGGGAAAATTGCTGCGCAAATGACCGCAAAAAGTGTCATCGCTTCGGCAGACCGGTTGATCGAAGTACGCCATTTTTGCCGGAGCAGGAATAGAATGGCTGAGATCAGGGTGCCGGCGTGTCCGATACCGATCCAGAAAACGAAATTGGTGATGTCCCAGGCCCAGCCAACCGGGATCTGATTTCCCCATGTGCCGACGCCAGTGGAAATAAGATAGCCAATGCAAAAAAGTCCGAAGGTCGCGATGCTTGAAGTGATGGCGAAGGCCACCCACCACCAGCGCGGTGCGGGTTGTTCCACCACTCCGGAGATCCGTTCGGTTAACCAGCTAAAGTTGCGCCGGTGCAGCACAAGCGGAACGCGCGTGAGCTCCGGCTCCGCTTCTTTGATCGTCTCTGGTGCTGTTGGTGCTCCGTCCATGCTTTATGGAAGATCAACCTGCCACCGGCGCGCAGACAAAATGTCCATGATCCTGTTCCTCATTCCGGCAATTTCTCTTCAAAACTTGCAACCCCAATGTTTTCCGCGTCGGGCATCTTCGGGTTTGGATTGCGAATGCGCGCGAGATAACTGACTCGTGGGACAACATTCAAATAGTCGAGGATTCGGTAATTCCGGTCCTGCTGTTTCATTTTTGACACACGGCTTTCCGGATCCTTGATATCGCCAAAGACAATCGCTTCCGTGGGACACGCCTGCGCGCACGCAGTGGTAAACGAATCGCGCGGGATTCGCGTCTCCGCCGAAGCGCCGGCGCGGGCGAGCGCTCCGATCTTTGCTTCTTCGATGCGTTGCACACAGAAGGTGCATTTCTCCATCACGCCGCGCATGCGAACCGTGACGTTGGGATTTTTTTGCATCTTAATCGTGTCCGGCGCGCCCTTGGTAGTCAGCGGCGCGAAATATTCTTCGTAGATATTGAATGCGCCCACGATCTTTCTCTTACCGACCGGTCGCTGGTTGTAATCGAAGAAATTGAAGCGGCGAACCTTAAATGGACAGTTGTTCGAACAGTAGCGCGTTCCCACGCAGCGGTTGTAAGCCATGACGTTCAGGCCGTCCTCGCTGTGAACGGTCGCATTGACCGGGCAAACCGTTTCGCACGGCGCGTTCTCGCAATGCTGGCACGGCATCGGCTGATGCACGATTTCGGGATTCTCGGGCCACTCTCCGCGGTCCTGGCTGTACGGTTTGCGGCTGGCATAATAGCGATCAATCCGGAGCCAGTGCATGATTCGACCGTGCGACACCTGTAGTTTGCCGACGACGGGAATGTTGTTTTCGGCCTGACAAGCGATCACACACGCACTGCACCCGGTACACACATTCAAATCGATGCTCATTCCCCACTGCTGCGGCGCCTTCAGCGGCGGATGCGTGTAGATGGTCGGCGGTGGATGCGGCAACTCCTCCTCGCCCGGAATTTTTTTCGCGAATTCACTATTTGCCCGGTAGCCTTCCAACGTCGCCTCGCGCACAAGGCCGCGGCCTTCGATGCTGAATTGCTCCTGTGTAATCGAGAACGGGTAGGTGCGGCCAACTTTTGTCACCTGCACGCTGTCAATCCCGTTCACGCCAGCGGCCACAAAATACGGATTCGCCGCCGTCCTTAGAAAATAACCGTTGAAGCCAGACTGCTCCGCGATGCCTTGTCTTTCTTTCAGCGCGCCACCCGCGTATGGCAGTCCATCGAACTCCGGCATTTTTCGCCCGTACCCCAGCGGGATCGAAACGGAGCTGTCGGCGTGACCAGGAGACACGAGCGCCGCGATGACCAATTCGCGTTTGACCGGCTGGCCGCCGGCGCTCTTTTCGTTAATTGTGATCTGCACCAAATCGCCGGTCAGCACGCCGAGCTTCTTCGCGTAAGAGGGACTAATTAACGCCGCGTTGTCCCAGGTAAGCTTTGTTATGGGATCAGGTAATTCTTGAAGCCATCCGTTGTTCGCATAGCGGCCGTCGTCCATGGAATAACTGGCTGTTAATACTATCTCGGGTGAATCTGGTGTCGGTGCTGGTGCCAATGTCCACGAATTTTGCGGTCCGCCTGCATTCGCGCTGAACGACGACGGTTGATCACGCGGTTGAACATGTGCCGCAAACCCATCGTGCAGGAAACGCGACCACGCGGTTTGAAAATCGCCCGAAGGATTTGTAGAGCGAAACGTTTCTTGAATGAGCTCTGGTCCTTCAATTTTCGGTCCGCCGAGCAGTTCGTTGAGTAATTCGATTTCTGAGAGACCGCCGAAGATCGGCAAAATCATCGGCTGGATCGATAAGTAATCGCCATCGGCAGTAAGCGCGTCTCCCCACGATTCGAGGTAATGCGCAGCCGGAACGTGCCATTGGCTCAATGCTGATGTGGCATCCTCGTGATAGCCAAGCCGAACAATCTCGGGCACCCGTTTTTGCAGCTCAGACCAATCCAAGGGGAGATTTTTTTGTTTGCCTTGAGCCAATCCGCGCGGCGCGTTGTAAACCGGGTCGCCTCCAAGGATGAAAAGGTGTTTGATTCGCCCGTCGTTAATGTCAGCTGCGAGTTGAGAAATTTCGATTGTTCTCGGGTTACGCGGGATTTGCCGAACAACCAGTGTCTGTCCGACATTTTTGAGTGCTGCATTGATGGCGTACGCAAGTAGATGCACTGCCATCGGCTGGGATGGTCCAATGAGCGCGAGACTCGCTCCCGGTTTTGCCATTAGATCATTTGCCAAACTGCTGACCCATGTCTCATCGAAGGTGGCAGCCCCGGATGCACTCGATGGCGGTGCCTGGAAATTTGCCATCACCGATCCAAGACTCGAATCGTTTGTTCCCGCGAGAATTTTAGCTGCAAGTGCGTGCGTGATCGCGGCGATCTGGCTAGCCGGACAACGGAGCCGATGGTCTGCCATTGCGCCCGTGAGCGTGAACCGACTTTCCACAACATAAAGCCGGTTCATGCTGTCTTTGGGCGTGCGCACACGCCGCCGCGAGTTAAATGCGCGGACTGACGCCAGATCACCTTGGCCGCAATCAAGAAAATCGCTGTCCAATGCAAGAACCACGTCGGCGCGATCGAATTTAGGAGTCACGCGCGCACCAGCGCCGAACGCAGCCTGCGTAGCTGCATTTGTTCCCTGACTCAATAGCGGCTCGTAAACACACCAGCGCATACCTGGAAGATTTTTTTCCAACTCTGCCCGCAAACGCTCGCGCGTTGGCGAATTCGTTTCTTCTACGAGAAACGCCACGGTGTCGCCGTGATCAGCAAGAAGCTTATTACGAAGATCCTTAAGGTAAGCGTCGAAATCTTCGCGCTTGGTCGTTTTCCCATCACGGACAAACCGTTTGGATCGGGTCGGGTCGTATAGGTCGAGAATCGACGCCTGAGTGAACGTGTCGGTCGCTCCACCAGTTGCCGGATGCAACGGATTGCCATCCAGCTTAATCGGACGCCCATCGACCGTCGTCGCGATGAGAGGAATCGCTCCGTTGCGCCGCGGCATGGCGGTGGCGTAATAGAGGAATTTTCCGGGAATCGTCCACTCGACGTTCTTTGTGAATGGAACAAGGTGCAGCTCCGGCCTGCGACAACTCGTTAGGCCAACTCCTGCAAGCGCCATCGATGCACTCATTAATTTCAGGAAATCGCGTCGTGACCACTCGTCGCCTTTCAGCTCCGCTGCGCCTGCAGGGAATTCGCGTTCCAGCCATTGCCGGAATTCGGGCGAATTGCTGTAATCGCCCAGACCACGCCAGTAATGCTTGCCCCCGCTATCGGGGGACTCCGGTGGATGCTGTAATACGCGTTTCATCGGTGGCACCCCTGACAATTTGTTGGCGGATTGATGTTCCAGTGTTCTTTCAACGTCTGGCCAATCTCTGCCTGGGTAAGTTTCTTCTTCGTCGAAAAATCGTCGCGCGCATCATGCGGCTGCCCGTACTTCGCCACAAATTCCGCCGGTTTCACGTCGTCCGGTTTCCAATCGAGATTGAAGACCTGGTCGTCGGGCCGCAGAAAATTCTCGGGATGTCGATGGCAATCGAGGCACCATGCCATGCTATGCGGCTTGGCCAGATACACCGTCGACATATGATTGACGGGGCCATGGCAACTGAAACAACTAATGCCGCGGTTCACGTGCGCTGCGTGATTGTAATAAACGTAATCGACGGTGCGATAGATCCACACCCACTCCACCGGGTTACCGGTTTTCCAGCTCGCCCGCACCGGCTCCAGTTTGGGATTATCTTTTTGCACCTGTGTATGGCAGTTCATGCAGGTCTGGGTGTTCGGCACATTCGATTGGGCCGCCATTTCCACAAAGCTATGACAATACCGGCAATCCATTCCCAGTTGCGAAACGTGGATGTCGTGCGGAAAGGGCACTGGCTGGATCGGTTCGTAGCCGATCTTTGTGTACTTTGGCGTCGCATAATACCAGGTCGCTGCGGTCAATCCACAGAGGGCGATGATTCCGCAGATCACTAGTTTGAGCGGTATCCAATTGGTCCAGCGTGGAAAGAAGTTGGCCATGGGATATCAGATCATGCGGCTCCGCGAGGCTGCCCCCGCCACCAGAACGAATCAATGTTGAAATCGAAATGCGCTGCGTTCAGACGATCCAAAAGGGTTAAGGGTTCTTCTTCGCCTGAGGGGAAACCAAGATTCTATAAATCTGTCCGGCGGTAGCAAAATAAAATTCCTTCTTCAATTTCATGTCGACAAAGAGCCTTCGCCTTTTCCGATACAGAAAAGCAAACAATTGGCAAAACTGATGACGTCAAAAGTTCGGCAACACGTCAAGCCTGGAAGCAGGCAATTGATTCCGAGGGGAAACTGCCGGCATGATTGCTGCAGTAATCGGTCAGGGCATTTTGCGAACTCGGCACGAAAATGGCGATTGGCTTTCTTTCTGGCTGGATTTTTCATAGGGACAATGGTGCGCGCTGAGGATCCCGATCTTCTTCTGACGAATGGGAACATTTACACCGTCACGGAGAAGCAACCGAAGGCTGAAGCGGTCGCGGTAAAGACCAATCGAATCGTTTTCGTTGGCTCAAATAAAGACGCAAAAAAATTTCACGCCGCTAAGATTGTCGATCTTCACGGTCGCACGGTGGTGCCCGGCTTCACTGATGCGCATTGCCACATTTTCGGGATTGGCGAACGCGAAATGCAATTGAACCTGGAAGGCACAAATTCACGTGAAGATTTTCTGGGCAGGGTGAAGGAGCGCGTCGACGCAACGGGCCCCGGGAAATGGATCACTGGACGCGGTTGGATCGAAACGTTTTGGAAACCGCCGCAATTTCCAACGCGCCAGGATCTCGATAAAATCGCGCCAAACAATCCTGTATTTCTCACACGCGCGGATGGCCACGCCTCAATTGCTAATTCCGCCGCGCTAAAAATCGCCAGAATCGATGAGAACACGCCGGATCCGTTTGGCGGACAAATTTTGGAAAAAAACGGCGAGCCAAATGGAATGCTGCTCGATAACGCGCAGGACCTTGTTGCGAGGAACATCCCCAAACCCGCTGAAGGCGAGCGCGAAGAAGCGCTGCTGCGCGGAATCGACCGCGAGATCAAACTCGGCTGGTGCGAGATTCAGAACGCCGGCAGTCACAAAGAAGACGTCGATCTTATCCGGAAAGCATTCGAAACCGGAAAAATCAAAATTCGATTCGTTAACGCCGTCTACGGTCCCGGTGAGGATGCGCAGAATTTCTTGCGCGAAGGAAGCACCGTTAACGCGTTCGATCATCATTTCACCCAGCGCACGATTAAAGTGCTCGTCGACGGCGCGCTCGGCTCTCGCGGCGCGGCGCTATTAAAACCGTACAGCGACGCGCAGGAAACGTCCGGTTTTCTCACAGAGAAACCCGAGGACCTCCGGCCGATGTTTGAAGAAGCGCTGCGCCGCGGAATCCAGGTGGAAACGCACGCGATCGGCGACCGGGCTAATCGACTAATTCTCGATCTTTATGAGCAGGCGTTCAAAGCCGTGCCGCCCGACGACCGAAAAATTCACGAACCGCGCTGGCGGATCGAGCACGCACAGATTGTCGATCCAAACGATATTCCCCGGTTCGCTAAACTTGGTGTGATCCCCTCAATGCAGCCATCCCATGCGATCAGCGATCTGTTTTTCGCCCCGGCTCGACTTGGAATGGATCGTCTCCTCGGCGCATACGCGTGGCAAAGCTTCATCAAGAGCGGCTGCATCATTGCCGGAGGTTCCGACGCGCCGGTCGAACGCGGCGAACCGATGATCGAATTCTACGCCGCCGTTGCACGTAAAAGCATCAAAGGCGCGTCAGGCGAAGGCTGGCATCCCGAGCAAGCCGTCTCGCGCAAAGACGCGCTGAGAATGTTTACGATCTGGCCGGCCTACGCCGCTTTCCAAGAAAAAGACAAAGGCTCAATCGAAGTCGGCAAGCTCGCTGATTTCACTGTTCTCTCACAAGACATCATGAAAATTCCTGAGATGGAAATTCTTGAAACGCGGAGCGAAATGACAGTGATTGGCGGTGAGATTATTTACTCGCGCTGAGCGCGCCGGAAATTTTAGCTTTCATGAACCACGAAGATGCACACCAGCTTCTGAGAGCGAGTCACCCGCGAATGGCTGAGTTGATCGCGCGCTCACGTCGCTACAACATCACGCCCGCGGTGTCCATTCGACCATTCGACGCACTTGCTGAATCAATCGCTTACCAGCAACTGAGCGGCAAAGCCGCTGCCACCATTTTTGGACGCGTCCGCGCTCTCTATCCGAAAAGAAAATGGCTGGATCCCGAACAACTTCTTGCAACGCCGGATGAAATACTTCGCGCCGCTGGTCTTTCTCGTGCGAAAACTGCTGCGCTAAAAGATCTGGCGGCAAAAACAATCGACGGCACAGTGCCAACTGGTCGCGCGCTCATCCGCATGAGCGATGATGAGATCATTACGCGTCTGACTGCGGTGCGCGGAATCGGCCGTTGGACAGTTGAGATGCTTCTCCTTTTCGATCTGGGCCGGCCGGATGTCTGGCCCGTTGATGATTACGGTGTGCGCAAAGGTTTCGCTAAAACTTTCGGTCGCCGAAAACTCCCCACCTCAAAACAGCTCATGAAGTTCGGTGAAAAATGGCGTCCCTACCGCTCAGCAGCCGCCTGGTATTTCTGGCGAGCGCTCGACACACCAGAAAAGTTAAAAAGTTGAAATGTTAAAAGCCATTCCCTTTACCCTCTTAACCTTTCAACTTTTTTACTCTTTAACGCTTCACTCTTCCGAGCAATTGTCTTGCGCTCTTCTCTGCGCATAACTAAAACGCGGGAATATGGCGATGATTCACGTTAACCGGGGCGCCACAAGTTTGGGCGTATTTTCCGAAGAAGAAGTTCGTGAAGGTCTGCGTACTGGCCGTTTCGTTCCGACGGACATCTGGTGGCGCGAAGGAATGGCAAACTGGCAGCCGCTTTCGCTGTTCCCAGAATTGGGAGCTGTGGCGCCCGCTGCCCCGCCTCCCCAGACCGGCGCGAGCGCAACCCCAGAAGTTGCCGCCTCGCGAACCGGTTTGCCATGGGATCATCGGCAAGAGCGCGGCTTTTCCAATGCATTTGTCGAGACCCTGGTTATCGTGCTTACGAAACCGGGCGAAGCGTTCACGGTGATGAAACGTGAAGGCGGTTTAGGCGAGCCGCTCATTTATGCGCTGATCGGCGGATGCCTTGGCGGCATCGTCTCGGTTCTATTCTCACTGGGATTGCAGTCCGTCGGCTTATTCGCCAATCGTCACGACGCATTCGCCGCGATGACTGGAATGGGAGGGTCTGCCGCATTTATCGTTCTGGTGCCACTATTTATCATAATCGGACTGTTCATCGGCAGCGCGATCGTGCATCTCTGTTTGATGATAGTCGGCGGCGCGAATCACTCATTTGAAACCACTTTCCGCGTCATTGCTTTTTCTCAGGGTTCCACTGGTCCTTTGCAGATGATCCCGGTTTGTGGCGGACTGATCGCTGGCGTTTGGGCGCTCGTTTGCAACTGCATCGGATTGGCGCGTGCCCATGAAACCGACACCGGCCGCGCGGTTGTCGCTGTTTTCCTGCCGCTGATTGTTTGCTGCGGCGGCGTGCTGCTCATTGCGTTCATGTTTGGTGGATTGGCCGCTTGGAGCACGTCACAACATTGAACTTCCCGGCAAAATGCGGCTTCGCGTCCGGTGCCTTGCTCCAGGTGAAATCGATCACGAGTTAATCTGGCTAAGCGTCTCGCTTGTATCGCTGGGCTTGGCGGCAGCGTGGTTAACAGTTGGTTTGCCATGGCCGCGCTGCGTGTTTCACGACATCACTGGCCTCCCTTGCGTCACGTGCGGTATGACGCGGTGTGGGGTTCAATTTTTTCACGGTCACTTTCTGACGGCATTGAAATGGAATCCACTCGTGTTCACAGCACTCTGCGGCCTGACAGCGTTTGATCTCTACGCGTTTTCGACGCTCGCAACGCGCGGGCCGCGCTTGCGAATCTGTTTTTACTCGGAAACGACGAAAATATTCGTGCGCATCGCAGTCATCTCGGCCCTCGTACTAAACTGGATCTATCTCCTGATGCACTGGCGCAATTTTTAACGCTGGGTGATAGAGCGCTGGACTATTGGAGTGTTGGAGTAGGAAAACTCACTACTACTTTACTCCGTCACTCCAATACTCCACTGCAGATTTTTAGTGCACTTCTTGTGCTTCGTGGTTGAACTTCTCGGGACATGCGAATTTTGGTCACAGGCGGAGCCGGTTTTATCGGCTCCCATCTCGTCGAACACTTGCTCGAGGCAGGACACGCCGTCGTGATCCTCGATGACTTCAACGATTTCTACGATCCGCAAATCAAGCAGGCAAACATCGCCGGTTTCGCCAAAGATGTGACCGTTCATCATGTCGATCTCCGGGATGGCGCGTCAGTGCGAAATTTGTTTCACCGCGAGAAGTTCGAAGTGATCGCGCATCTGGCTGCTCGCGCCGGTGTTCGACCATCGATTCAATATCCACAACTTTATTACGACGCCAATGTCACCGGCACATTGCATTTGCTCGAAGCGGCGCGTGTGACCGGAGTGGAGCGATTTATCTTCGCCTCCAGTTCGTCCGTCTACGGTGCCTCGAAGACCGTACCCTTTTCTGAGGACCAACATCTGACTCAGACATTGAGCCCGTATGCTGCGACGAAGATTGCCGGCGAGTTTCTCTGCTCAACGTACTCGCATCTGTATCAGCTGCGCGTAGCGGCGCTCCGTTACTTCACCGTGTACGGTCCGCGGCAACGGCCGGACCTGGCGATTCATCAATTCACCAGGCGCATTTATGCCGGCCAGCCAATCGAACAATTTGGCGACGGCACCACGCGACGTGATTACACTTTCATTGATGATGTAATTCAGGGAACGATCGCCGCGCTTCAATACGAAGGCCCGCTCTTCGACATCTTTAATCTCGGTGAGAGCGAGACGATCCAGCTGAAAGACTTGATCGTTGCAATCGAAAACGCGCTTGGGAAAAAAGCGAAGATCAACCAGTTGCCAGAGCAACCCGGCGATATGCCTCTCACTTGCGCGGACATTTCGAAAGCGAGAAAACTGCTCGATTACAGGCCAACCACGCGGTTGAACGAAGGATTGCCGTGTTTCGTCGAGTGGTTTTTGAGGTCTCAAAAAGGACACTAGCGGACCGCCGAAGCGGCTGGGTATTATCATTTTGCCGCTAGCTATTGTAAGCTCCCTCGATGATTTCGAGATTGTCTTTCGAGCAGCGAGCTTGCTTCATCGCAGGCCAGGCGAAATCCGGCACCACACTTCTTGTCGCGCTACTCGATAATCACCCCGAGTTGCTCGTATTGCCCGAAGAAACAGCCTATTTCCCCACTGTCCTCACGAAATATGCGCCGCGCGGTCGTCGCGCGCAGTTTGATTATTTGACCAAACAATCGCTGTCGAATGTGCTCTTCGGCGGGCCATGCAAATGGGGCAAGCGGAACTACGCGGCGTTCCCGCGCGAGAAATTTCTGGAGACCTTCGAGCGGGCGGCATTGGATCCCGCCAATGCGCAGGATGATCTGCTAGTTCTAATGGTCAAAGCGTACGCGGCAGCATTGGAACGCCCGCTCGACACCATCGGTCGTTGGGTGGAAAAAACTCCGGCCAATCGCAATCACGTTCCAGAAATTCTCAGACGTTTTCCAGACGCAAAAATTCTGGTAACCATGCGCGATCCACGTGCCATCCTCGCGGCGCAGATCGCGCTAGAGAAAACAAGGCAAACGGGAAGGTTCTCAACTTATTACGTGATCGCCCACTGGCTGGTCGCTGCGCGACTGGCCAGGCGTGTGCGGAATGGTGAAGTTCCTGGTCTTGTGGTGCCGTATGAACAATTGGTCTGCGAACCGGGCAGAACGATGGAACAGGTTTGCGCTTACCTCGAGATCGATTTCGACCAGGAAACAGTACTCACACCGACAAAAATGGGCCGGTTTTGGAGCGGTAACTCAGCAGCCCGGATTAATTTTTCACAGATCAGTCCAGAACCGGCAACGCGTTGGCAGCGCGAATTATCCGAAGACGAAATCGGATGGGTGGAATGGCATTGCCGCGATCTCATGCCGGAATTCGGCTACAAGCCAAAACTAGACGCACGCGAACTGCGATCATTTGTTCGTCCAATTCGTGGCGAACGCCCTCGGGAATACATCAAATCACGCGCTTATTCGTTGCGCGACAGGATGATGAAATCCGAATGACGAATGATGCGTCGCGAGTCCGGTTCTGCTTTTCGTCTTTTCTCTTATTCCTTCGTCATTTGGCCGTCGTGCTTCGTCATTCCTAATCCTTCCGCTTGCAAAGGGAACCGAAGCACGCCATAATTCGGCCGAGATGGCGGGATTCTTGTTCGGTTTTCCGAACCTCCGTTTTCCACGACGATTCAGATTTTTCGATACCACGGTGCGACGTTTTGCGCCCTGGCTGCTTCGTTGGTTGAATGCGCGGGTTCGTGGTTTAGTACAAGTCAAATCCCGGCTCGACGAGGCGGAGTTTCCAACGGCGTCGCAGAGTGCCTTGTTTGAACGGGCTCTGGATGATTGGCGCGCTGCGGACGGTGCATCGCTTGATGCGCTCCGCCGATTCAATAATTGGACTAAACGTAAGGATCAATATGAACTCTTATTCAACTGGGAGACGCTCGCATCGTTCGCGCGGCGGCTCCCGACGCCGTGGCAACGGCCCCGCGCGTCGTCAGCGAGAAGAAGCGAAGGAGCCAAAAAAGACATTCTGGCAGCGGATTGCGGCATTTTTTGGAAATGGCACAACGAGGGCAGAAGCAAGCGCGCGCAACGGTGCCCAGCCTTCGCGCCCGGCACGCAAACCTGAACGGATTGAAGTCAGTTCGCCGCGTCTGTACGTTGGCAACTTGTCTTTCGACGCAACCGAAAGCGATCTTTTTGAGTTGTTCAACGGAGTCGGACACGTTCAAAATGCGGAAGTCGTAAGTTACCGCCATAACCAACGCTCAAAAGGTTTCGCGTTTGTACAGATGCAAACCGTTGAGGAAGCGAAACGCGCCGTGGAAGAATTGCACGATAAGGAATTCCTCGGCCGCAGGCTGGTAGTGAGCGGCGCCAAATCCGGCGAGCATCGCGCCCGCTGACGACCGGAATAATCTCATCGGGAGAGAACGCGCTTTCAGCGCGGCTCTCCCGATTTTTTTTGGGATTATAGGGGCATTTCCATCAATGGGTGGCATCGGCCCGACGGATTCGGATGGCGGGGTCCCTATCTTTTAATCTCCAGATACGTTCGTGATAGCACGTGGTTCGTGCCAGGCTGGAGTTCTTCGATGCGCATTTGTTTTAGAAACCAGCGGCCTTCTATTTTCTGCGCGGAGACGACTTCGAAACGTTTGACCAGCTGAGCATTCCAATCGTAGCCCTCCATGCGCATCAGCGCGCCGCTCGCCTTATCAACCCATAGCAGCACGTTGGAATACTGCGATTCGCGCGACGGCGCGCGCAGTTGTAGCTTCCAACAATTCCGAGTGCGAACATTTTCCTCGCCTAAAACGCGCGCAGTCGGCCAGTAGAGAAATTTGAACGCCAAGTCTTCATAGGTCACGCAGGTGCCGCGAATTTTTTGCTTGAGGTTCGACGCTTCAAATTGCTCGGTGCCACTGCCGGTCACAAGATCAAGGCGCGAGCTGTTTTCACCGAGACGCAGCTGCAAAATCTCATCGGGACTCGCGAATGAATAACGAATCAGCGGTCCGTTTTGGACGAGGTGAAATGGAACTACCACATTATCCTGGCGAAGTTGCCCCTGAAGATCGATTTGCTGTCTCGACTCCATCATGCGCACCGACGCGAGAATGTCTTTGGCTGACGGTGGCGGTTCGGAAAAGATCGACATCGCCAGTCCAAAATAGATTGCGATTGTTTTTCGCACGGGAAAACGAGCTTTAAGTTTTAAGTGTTAAGCTTTAAGCCGATGATGTGCGCGAACAACATTTAAGACTCAAAACTTGGATCAATCTTTACTTCACCTTATTAATCAACAATGGACTAGTCCGGCGCTCGACTTGTTCATGGCGGCGCTGAGCGATAGCGCGATTTGGGAACCGTTATTCATCGCGATCGGAGTGAGCGCGCTCGTTTTTGGCGGATTTAGAGCTCGTACGTTCGTCACCTGCCTGGGCTTGTCTCTGCTGATCACGAATCCGCTCATCGGTGTGTTAAAATCAGCGGTGGATCGTCATCGGCCTAAACATGTACAAACTGTGCGGATGGTCGAGTTGCAAAAGGCGGATCCGAAGTTTCTTGCCCTGTTCAAAAAGCCAATCATCCGGTTTTCCGATTCCTCTGATCGCAACCGGTCGGGACCTTCGTTTCCCTCAGGACACGTGATGAACAACAGCGTGATTGCCGTGTTTTGCACGCTGTTTTATCGACGCCGCGGCTGGCTTTACTGGTTCGTCACCTTAGCCGTTGGTTATTCGCGGATTTACCTGGGTGCACATTGGCCCAGCGACATCATTTCGACGCTGTTTCTTGCAATTGGTGAAGCACTGCTGCTGCTGGGCCTGTTCGAATTGATTTGGAGGAGCGCAGGCCGCAAATGGATGCCGCAGCTTTTTGCGCGCTATCCAAGTTTGATTGCTGCTCCCAATGTCGGAACGCAAACACTAGGCGCGCAACAACACTCCGCATGACTACAACGCGCGCGGTCTGGTTTTTCATTGTCGCCCTCACGGCGATTCGATTGTCGATGCTGGCAACAACCGATCTCGAATTTGATGAGGCGCATTATTGGATGTGGTCGGAGCGCCTTGCGCCGGCCTATTTCAGCAAAGGGCCCGGCATTGCCTTCGCGATTCGCGCAAGCGCTGCGGTTTTCGGAGCGAACGAATTCGGAGTGCGCTTTTTCAGTCCTTTGCTCGCGGCTGGAACGAGCCTGCTCTTGTTTTATTTTGCACGCCGACTGTTCAACGCCAGGGCCGGTCTATGGGCCGTCATCGCGCTAAATGTTACGCCCATTTTCAACATCGGCGCGTTCGTGATGACGATTGATGCGTTGTCGATTTTTTTCTGGCTGGCGGCGATGTTCACCTTCTGGCTTGCGTTGGAAAAAAGCCCTCAGTTCTCCTGGTATTGGCCGTTGGCCGGACTTCTCATTGGGCTCGGGTTTCTTTCCAAATACACCAACGCACTTGAGCTTGTTTCGATTGTGTTGGTGCTGGCCCTGGCGCCCCGGCTCAGGCACGAATTCAAGCATCCCGGATTTTATCTATTGCTTGGCATATTCGCTCTTTGCACGGTGCCGCCGATCATGTGGAACGCACAGCACGCCTGGGTCACGTTTGCGCATTTGCGATCGCGCGGCGGTATCGAGCATGGCTTTGGCTTGCACCCTGTCGAAGTTGCTTCGTTTATTGGCGAACATTTTCTCGTCTACTCGCCATTTCTCTTCCTGGGATTGGCGTGGGGCGTTATCGGAAGCTGGCAACGGGTGAATCAGCAATTCAAGGTTCTATTCCTGATGTGGTTTGGGTTGCCCGTGTTTCTTTTCTATTTGTTTCTTTCTTTAAACAAAGCTGCGGCGCCAAATTGGGATGGGCTTGCCTTCCTGGGTTTTGGACTGCTGGCAATTTATTATTGGTGGGAGCATCTTGAGACGAGTTCCCTCTTACGCCTCGGCGCGGCGATCGCGATACTGGTTGGATTGACCATGAGCGCGGTGGCCCTCGATACAGACTTGCTGCGCGTGGTTGGATACAACTTGCAGCGAAGCGATCCAAGCAACCGGATGCGCGGGTGGAAAAGCGCCACGAGCGCGTTAGAAACAATACGCAATGATCTTGAAACAAAATTGGGTGAAAAACTTTTCCTTATTGCAGACGCGCGTGACCGGGCTTCGGAGATTTCCTTCTACCTGCGCAAAAAACGGCCCGAAGGCCCGGGTCATCCGCCCGTTTACATTCCCGAGTCGCAGGACATGGTGAATCAATTCTCGTTTTGGCCGCGTTACGATGAATTTGTTGAGCTAAAGCCGGGTGCGCCGCGGCCAGAGAGCGAAGTTTATACTGAAGAAAGCGGGATCAACTTGTTCGTTGGACGCGACGCGCTCTTTATCAGAGACGGCAAAAAGCAACGCGTGCCGCACAATATCAAAGCCGGCTTTCAATCGGCGGAGCTCGTTGGCACGATTCAAGTGTCGCGTCATGGGAAGCCGCTGCGAACCTGGCAAGTATTCCTCTGTCGAAGCTACCGCACACTTCCGTTATGAACGAGGTGACAATCTCGCCGGCATTGTCTGTCGTCGTACCGCTTTATAACGAGGAAGCGAACCTGCCGATTTTGCAGGAAGAGTTGCGCGTCGCGCTGAGCGGGCTGGATTACGAAATCATTTTTGTCGATGACGGGTCGGTTGATCGCACGGCGGAGCGGATCGAAACCACGCCGAATATTCGCCTGATTCGCTTCGAGAAAAATTCAGGGCAAAGCGCCGCTATTTACGCCGGGCTCACAGCGGCGCGCGGCGGGACTGTGGTTATCATTGACGGCGATTTACAAAATGATCCCGCCGATATTCCGAAACTCCTCGCTGAAATTGCACGCGGCGCAGATCTTGTCTGCGGCTATCGGATCAAGCGCCGAGACACACTCGTAAAGCGCGCGACGAGCCGGATTGCCAACGCTGTTCGCAGCCGCTACACAAAAGATGGGGTCCGCGACACCGGTTGCACGCTCAAAGCGATGAGGCACATGTGCGTAAGCGCGGTGCTTCCTTTCAAGGGAATGCATCGTTTTATTCCCGCACTGGTCAAAGCCGCCGGCTATCGTCTGGTCGAAATTCCGGTGAACCATCGCCCGCGTCGCTTCGGCCAAAGCAAGTACGGCCTGGGCAACCGCGCCTTGCGCGCAACCATCGATATGTTCGGTGTACGCTGGTTGCTATCCAGGCGGTTGAATTACAAGATTCGCGAAAAGATGTGAGGATGAGACACATGAGCAACGTGCCAAATCTCGCTTGTCAACTTAGGCGCTCCCGCTAAGCTTCCCCTCCCGTACCGGGAATCTGCATGTCGCTGGCCAATTTACTTTCTGTCGAGCAAATCATCCCCGAGATGAAAGCAACGGAGCGCTGGGCCGCCATCGTTGAACTGATTGATCTGCTCGTTAGTCTGGGCAAAATCAAAAAGGAAGACCGCGATCCCATTCTCGCTTCACTGAAACAGCGCGAGGAAACAATGAGCACAGGCATTGGGTTCGGAATCGCCATTCCACACTGCTCTTCCGATCGGCTCGAGGAAGTTGTGGCCGCATTCGGAAGATCAACAACCGGCATCGAGTTTGATGCGCTCGACAATGCGCCGGTCAAGTTCGTCGTGCTTTTCATCGTCCCGAAAAATCAATTTCAAACGCACCTGCGTACTCTCGCCTCGATCGCAAAATTTTTGAACGATCGCTCTGTGCGCGAGAGCCTGGCCAGTGCAAAATCCACTGACGAAATTTTGTCGATCTTTCGCGATCGTTCGTAAGCTGTAGTCGTCGACCTCTGGGCGACGCGGCGCGCGGATGCAAAAGATCTTAGCGACGCGCCTCGCAGAGCGAGGCGACTACAAATTGACCGCTATTACCGATGGAAACTTTTCAATCACTTCTCGCAAAGAAGCTTTCCAACGCCTTAGCCGCCGCCGGCCTGCCAGACGCAGGCGAATTAACGCCAGCAACCGATCCGCGCTTCGGCGATTACCAGACGAATGGGGCTCTGGTGCTCGGAAAACAACGGGGCGAAAATCCGCGTGAGATTGCGGAGAAAATCGCCGGCAATCTTGATGTTGGCGACGTTTGCGAACCGCCGGTCATCGCAGGTCCCGGTTTCATCAACTTTACGTTGCGTCCTGGCGCCGTTGCTGAAAGAACCGCCGACATCCTGGGCGATGAAAGACTCGGCGTCGCGGAGACGGAATCGCCTCGGCGCATTGTGATTGATTTCGGATCGCCCAATGTGGCCAAGCCGATGCACGTCGGCCACATCCGCAGCACCGTTTTGGGAGATGCACTGGCGCGTATCGCGACGTTTCTCGGCCACGAAGTGATCCGCGACAATCACATCGGCGACTGGGGGACTCAATTTGGCATGGTGATTTACGGGTGGAAAAACTTGCTGGATCAGCGCGCGCTTCAACAGAATCCGCTGGCAGAGATCGTCCGCATTTACAAAGAAACCAACGCGTTGGCGACCAGCGATCCCCAGGTCCGGGAAGCCTGTCGCCAGGAGCTGGTAAAACTGCAAGCAGGCGACAAGGAAAACATCGACATCTGGAACGAATGCGTCGCCTTCTCCATGCAGGACTTCGAGCACGTGTACGAATTACTCGATATTCATTACGACATCCAGTGCGGCGAAAGTTTTTACAACGACCGGCTCCCAGGCGTGGTCGAACGCTTGCTCAAGTCCGGAATTGCCGAGATCAGCGAGGGTGCCGTTGTCGTTTTCTTTCGCGATATCCCGGAGCTAGCGGATAAGCCATGCATCATTCGCAAACGTGATGGCGGATTTAATTACGCCACCACCGATATCGCGACAGTCGATTATCGCTTCGACGATTTGAAAGCGGACAGTGTCTGGTACGTGGTCGGCGCCCCGCAGACCCTGCATTTCAAAGAAATTTTCGAGATTGCCCGGCGACAGGGTTATCAAGCCGATCTTCGTCACATCACATTCGGCAGCATCCTGGGTGAAGACCGCAAACTGATGAAAACGCGCTCAGGCGAAAACGTGCCGTTGCGCGAACTGCTCGAGGAAGCATGCCGGCGCGCGCGCAAGATTATCGAGGAAAAGAATCCCGACCTGAGCGAGGGAGAGAAGATCGACGTCGCACAGAAAATCGGAATCGGTGCAGTCAAATACGCTGATCTGTCACAGTACCGGATGACCGATTACGTTTTTTTATGGGACAAAATGCTGTCCCTCCAAGGAAATACAGCGCCGTATTTACAAAACGCATATGTGCGAATTCGCTCAATTTTCCGCAAAGCCGGCGAATTCCCTGTAACCGCGCCAGCGTCGGGCGTTAGAGGGGAAACGGGCGGCAGGCGCGCGGCTACAACGCTCACCCTAACGAATCCCGCCGAAATCAATCTCGCCAAACGCCTGTGTCAGTTTGCGGAGATCGTTCCCCAAGTACTGAACGACTTCCGTCCGAACATTCTGGCAAATTACCTCTTCGAAGTGGCGAACGCCTTCCACACATTCTACGAAGCTTGTCCGGTCTTGAAATCCGAAGAACCGGGGCGCAGCTCACGCTTGGCTTTGTGCGATCTAACCGGGCGCGTTCTGCATCGCGGTCTCGATTTGTTAGGCATCAAAGTGCCTGAGAAGATGTAAAAGAAACGCCGAACGCTCAACATCGAACGCCGAACATCGGAATCAGACTCTGGATTTCGGTGTTGGACGTTGAGCGTTGGACGTTGGACGTTTGCTTTCTCCTGTGAAGACAGAGCATCCGCGTATCCCCACCTGCACTTACCGATTGCAATTCAATCGTTGGTTCACTTTTTCGCAGGCACGCGAGATCGTCCCGTATCTTGACGCGCTGGGAATCAGTGACGTGTATGCATCGCCGTATTTCCAGGCGAGCCCAGACAGCCTGCACGGCTACGACATCACCGACCACAACAAGCTCAACGGAGCGATCGGGTCGCGCGAGGATTATGAGGCATGGGTTGGGGAGCTTCATGCCCATGCGATGGGCCAGATCCTCGACTTTGTCCCGAACCACGTGGGCATCGCTGAACCGCTCAATGAGTGGTGGATGGACGTGCTCGAAAATGGACCAAGCTCCAGATACGCGCCTTATTTCGATATCGACTGGCAGCCACTGAAGTCCGATCTTCGCGATAAAGTTCTGCTGCCGATCTTGAGCGATCAATATGGGCGCGTTCTCGAGCGCGGTGAGCTGCAAGTGCGCTTTGAAGAGGGAACGTTTTATTTGCTCTACGGCGAGCGCAGATTGCCGATCGCTCCGGGGACGTATCGATACGTTCTGGAAATTGGGTTGCACAATCTTTCTGAACACAAGGAGGAAGACTTCTATGCGGAACTGCAAAGCATTCTTACTGCGCTCGAATATTTGCCAAAACGCACCGAAACCGATCCAAAACGCATCGCAGAGCGCATTCGTGAAAAGGAGATCATCAAGCGGCGTTTGGAACGCCGTTGCGCGGAAGCGCCACAAGTCCAACAGGCAATTGAAAAGGCGCTCGTTCAGATCAATGGGGAGCCCGGCGACCCGCGCAGCTTTGATGCGCTGGATCAACTGCTCAACGCGCAGTCTTATCGGCTGGCGTTTTGGCGAGTCGCTGCAGAGGAAATTAATTACCGTCGTTTTTTTGATGTGAACGACCTGGCCGCAATTCGGGTTGAGCTACCAAGGGTCTTTGACGCTATTCACCGACTCGTTCTGGAGTTGGTGAACGAGGGCGCAGTGACAGGACTTCGCATCGATCATCCTGACGGTCTTTATCTGCCGCGAGAGTATTTTGAAAAGCTTCAGCAGCGTTGCGCGAAAGCACTCGGGGTCGGACTCCCCAAGGACGGACGCGCCATTTATATGCTGGCGGAAAAAATCCTCACTGGCTCCGAATCACTGCGCAAAGATTGGCGCGTGCACGGCACCACGGGGTACGATTTCGCGAATCAAGTAGCGCAATTGTTCGTTGATTCCTCGGCCGAGCCGGCCATCACAAAAACCTTCCACCGGATCATTGGCCATTCAGTCCCGTTTGGCCACCTGCTGTATGCAAAAAAACTGCAGGTCATGAAATTGTCGCTGGCCAATGACGTCGATGTGCTGGGCAACTTGCTCGACCGCCTTTCCGAACAAAACCGATGGTATCGCGATTTCACGCTCGAGGCGCTTTCGCGCGCGGTGCGCGAGACCATTGCTTGTTTTCCAGTTTACCGAACGTATCTGGCGCCCGGCCAGCCCGTGACTGAGGAAGACAGGCAGATTGTCGAACGCGCCATTGCCGCGGCGAAGCGGCGCAATCCGGCGATGGAAGAATCGGTCTTGAATTTTCTTCGTGACGTATTGCTCTTTCGTTTTCCGCCAAACCTCGACGCCAAAGCGCGCGCCGAGCACACGAATTTCGTGCTGAAGTTTCAACAGGCTACTGGGCCGATCATGGCAAAGGGGCTTGAGGACACCGTCTTCTATATTTACAACCGGCTGGCAGCGTTGAACGAAGTGGGCGGCGAGCCGCAACAGTTTGGGTTAAACGTTGCGGCATTTCACGAGCGGAATATTGATCGACAGCACAATTGGCCCGCGTCGTTGCTGGCCACTTCGACACACGACACAAAACGCAGTGAAGATGTGCGCGCTCGAATAGTGGCGATTTCTGAAATCCCGGAGCTTTGGCGACGCTCGCTGCAACGGTGGCGTGCTGCGACTCGTCGCTGGAAGCGAACGATCAACGACGTCGAAGCCCCGGACGCGAATGAAGAATACCTGCTCTATCAAACTCTGTTGGGGACATGGCCAATGCAGCCCAACGGCGAACCAGAAACGACGGCGACACCGGATTACACCGAACGAATTCAAGCGTACATGGCCAAGGCGCTGCATGAAGCGAAACTCAACACGAGTTGGATCCAGCCCAACGAAGAATGGGACACAGCAATGCGCGATTTCGTCATGAAAATTCTGGATTCTTCCCCGCGAAATAAATTCATTCCAGCATTTATTCCGGTCGCGAAAGAGCTTGCGCGGCTCGGCGCCGTCAATTCGCTCGCGCAACTACTACTCAAGCTGACTTCACCTGGAGTGCCCGACATCTATCAAGGCAACGAGATTTGGGATTACAGCCTGGTCGATCCCGACAATCGGCGCCCGGTCGATTACAACCGACATCGCGAAACGCTGGAATCCCTCGCAACCGCCAATGCTCACGACCTTGTGCGCGACTGGGCTGATGGCCGGATTAAGATGTTTCTAACGCAGCGCGTCTCACAATTTCGGCGCAAGCATACCGAACTTTTTCAATATGGAGAATATTTGCCGCTGACGCCGAGCGGCACATTCGCCGAATGCTGCGTCAGCTTCGCCCGAGAGCGGGAAGACCAATGGATTATTGTAATCGCACCGCGACTTTCTTCTCATGTTGGTTTTCCGCCGATCGGTGAGAGCTGGAAAGACACAATAGTCGAACTTCCTGAAACGCTCCCGTTGGCACACGCGCACGACCTTTTTACATGTCGCCCTATTCCTGTGCAGGGTCGACGAGTGAAACTCGCCGATGCAATGTCGACTTTGCCGTTCGCCGTGATCACGAACTTGTAGACGTCGACCTCTGGGCGACGCGGCGCTGGCGTGAATCGTGTAGGCGTACCGCATCTCGGAGGAACGGATATCTACAGATTAGCCATGATAAATAACTGCGATCTCGCCCGCGTACGGCCAGGCATCTGCGCTTTCCACGAGCCGCGCTCGAACTGGATTCTCACGGACGTAATTCCATTTTTGCGAATAGCTTTCTGCACTTCGCAGAATGTGATCGAAAAAGCCGCGCCGCCAGATTGGGTCACGCGGATTGTTGCGTTGGACGGCTTTGCCGACAACGCGTTTCAGCGCGCCGATCCAACTTCCAAGAGTCAGACGGGCAGGAATCGCCACGAAAAAATGCAAGTGGTTGGGCAGAATTACGTATCGACCAACTGCAACTCCCAGATCCTTCTGCCCTCTTTGACCAAACTCGACGAAGGCGGCGTGGACTGGATGGTTAGCAAGCAGAGGCCGTCTCCGGTACGTACAGCACGTGATGAAGTATAGCGGGTCATGGGCGTAAACTCTTTCCAGGCTGCGCGGCGGACGGGGAAACTTTGTCATTCCAGAAGCGTAATATTCGGATCTGATGCTGGACAAATCTGTAGAAGTCGACTCTCTCAGGCAATGCTCGGTGAATGGCACACCCGCACCGCGTTTCGCTAGAGCGAAACGTCTACAGCTGTGTCCTTTGCCCGAGGCTATTTCCATGATCGACAAGCCACCGCGTAAAGTTGCCGAGATTCGCAAGCAAATCGACGCCAAATCCTGCGAACGTAATCTGCGGGGATGCAAGAATGAGCATCACGCTTAACAGCAGCAGGTTCATTAAATAGATTACGACCAGCGAGAAAAACGTGCCCTGATCGCTCAGGTCGGTCTGATTTTTCGGAATCATCCAACAGGTGAACGTGAAGTGGAACGCCCACGTCACACCGATCACAGCGTAAAGCCATCGCCCGTACGGCTGCATATTCACGAAAAGGCTGAGCGCGCCGTAGATGGCGATTGCCAAAATGCTGTAGAGCGGAAAAAAATACGGCGCCAGCGCAATCCAAAAGTTGGCTTTGTTGGTAACTACATGTCCGCCGTCACGGCCAACGCGAAACCGGCTGACGCGTCCACCCATCAACCAAACCCAGAGCGCGTGGGTCAATTCGTGTCCGAATACATAAATAAGGATCGGCCGCGGAAGACCGAAAAACGCGATCAGCCAGAGAATTGCGCCCAGTGAAAAAAACCAAAATTCTTCGCCAGCCCAGAGACGTTGCGCCACCGCCGCGCGCGCGAACGCGGTAAAAAATGTCTGACTCAGAATTGCGCAAACCGGCAATAGAAAAATCGCAAAGACAAATTTCACCCAGCGCGTCGGCACGCTGAACGGATCCGACACCGGAATAAGTGTTCGCGCCCGAGCGACATTGCGGACAATCTTCCGGCCGCGCTTGGAACTGCGCTTCCCGCGATTGTTTGCCGATCTTCTCTTTTTTGCAGCCAAGTTGCCGCAGATTACGCAGAGTTAGCCAGCTAAAATCAAGACGGAACCGCGGATCAGAGATCGGGTAGATGGAGTGGACTACCGGAGCGTGGGTAAAATCATCCCATTACTCCATCACTCCACTAGTCGGTCAGCCTATTGCCTCACGCGCGGCCCATGTAGCCGCCGGTGCGCGTGTCGATTTTGATCATCTCGCCTTCCTTGATGAATAGTGGGACGTTGATGGTCTTGCCAGTCTCGAGTGTCGCTGGCTTGGTCACATTGCTCGCTGTGTCGCCGCGCAGTCCCTCTGCGGATTCGGTCACTTTGAGGCTGACTGATGCAGGCAACTCAACCTCCACTGGTTTGCCCTCTGCGTAGAGTACCTGCACGGAAAGATTTTCCACCAGATAATCTTTGGCGTCGCCGATCAGATTCTCTTGCAACGTGATCGTGTCGTACGTCTCGGGATCCATGAAATGATAGCCGTTGCGGTCCTTGTAACTGAATTCGAGCTGTTTTCGCTCAATCTCGACAAGCTCCACCTTGTCGGTCGAGCCAAAGCGAACATCGGCGCTCTTGCCAGTATTGATATAGCGGATAATCGCCTGGACGAAGGCGCGCAAATTTCCGGGCGTGCGATGATGGACTTCGAGCACAATAGCGGCGTTGCCATTGTATTTTATGGCCATTCCTCTGCGAAGATCGTTGGCTGCGGGCATGATTTCGTTCGTTAAATCGTTGAAGCGTTAAACTGTTGAATCGTTCAACGCGGGGACGCGGAGTTTACACGCGCTTGGCGCGCATGCAACTCTCCGTCATCCTGAGCGGAGCGAAGGACCTCGCACCGGCTGTTTGATCACGCCAAGTAGTTTGTGTGCTCCGGAACTTTTGGGGAGGGGCCCCTCGCCGTCTGCGCGACTCGGGATGACAAGTCAATTTAGAGCAATTTCAACCGCGTCAGGTCCTGTGAATCGACGATACCAACAGGCACGCTGTCATCATCGACCACGACCAGGTCGTCAATGCGATGGCGCTCGAGCAGATTAAGAACCTCAACAGCCAGCTTGTCTTTGTGCACCGTGACCGGGTTCAGCGTCATCAAGTCCGCAACAAGTCGTTCGCCGATCTTTGAATCGAATTGAAAATGTCGTACGAAATCGCCATGGGTAAAAATACCCAGCAACCTTTGATTTTCATCGGTGACAACGGCAGCGCCGGCACGCACGCCGGTCATTGCCTTAAGCACGTCACGCACGGGCGTATCGGTAGAAACAATCGCCATGGCTTCGCGTGGCCGCATGACCTGGTGCACACGCATTAGCATGCTGCGGCCGATCATTCCACCGGGATGAAACTTCGCAAAATCTTCCTTGTTGAAACCGCGCGCCTCCAGCAACACCATCGCCAGCGCATCGCCAAGCGCGAGCATCACTGTGGTGCTCGACGTCGGAGCGAGGTTCAACGGGCAAGCTTCCTGTTCGATGTTTACGTCGAGAAGCAGATGCGCGTTCTGTGCGACCGTTGATTTCGGATCCCCGCACATGGCGATGATCCTGACTTGGAAGCGGGCGATCGCTGGCAGAATCCGAACCATTTCTTCCGTCTCCCCGCTTGCGCTCAAAGCTAGGACGACGTCGCCGTCGGCAATCACGCCGAGGTCGCCGTGCAACGCGTTCGAGGAATCGAGCACCACCGCTGGCGACCCGGTGCTGGTGAGGGTGGCGGCGATCTTTGCTCCGATGTGTCCTGACTTACCAACTCCGACGACAACGACTTTGCCCCTTGCATCGGCCGTCTCCTTAATCAATTCAACGGCTCTGGAGAAATTTTCGCCGAGACGTTCCCGCAATCTCTTGAGCTCAAAAATTTCTATGTCCAGGACACGCCCGGCCTTTTCAAGGTAGTCCATCGAAGTATATATAATGAGGGCAGGTATTGTGACGGGCAAGAATTTGCACGTCTGCATTGAAAGGAAAAAACATGAAAACATTAATGATTGCAATCCTGGCCGCGCTGGTTACGACCGTTTCGGCACAAGAATTCAGAGCACCACTTGGCCCGCAAAAACCAGTGCGCGCGATGGCCACTCCGCCGCCCCTTTTACAACGCCCTGCGGTCGAGGGAGTGATTCCGCGAGGATTTAGCGATGGACGCAACCCGTTCCAGATGCTCAATCCCTGGGCGCCGGCTCGCTACGGCACATGGGTAGACAGTACATCGTTCGACCCAAACCACCCCGGGAAATGGAACGGCATTAAGCTCTTCGAAATTATTTTTTGATTCTCAGTCGTCATGTCCCCGCGACGGCTAGGAAGCCGTCGCTCCTTGGAACTGGGCAAAAAACTTTCCTAGCTGCGAACGCACTGCCTGAAACGAGAGGTGCTCTAGCGCGCGTTGCTGTGATTCAGTCACAATGGCGCCGCGCAAATCAGCGTTCTTCAACAAATCGAGCGCCATAGAAGCAATTTCGGTAATCGCCCGGCCCTCGCCGCAAGTTCTGGAGAACGCAATTCGTTCAATCGCGCCGTCGCCGCCAACACAGGGGATTCGACAGAGCAGAGCGTCGCCCGCAAGCTGACCGGGCACATGGCTGCGGTCCAGCTGCAAGACGATCTTATGCCGCGACACATCCCGTAAATATTCCGGATACGATTTCCGCTTCCCAATTACATGGAGTTTTTCTTCCGGGAATTTCAGCTCGGAAAGCAAACGCCTCGCTTTATATCCATCCAGATTAACGACGGTGACCGGTTCGCCTGTCGCGTCACAAAGCTGGCGCGCAACCAGCAGCGCTGCGAAATGATTGCGCGATGGCACGTCCCATTCGCGCGTGCCGACAAAGATTCCAGTTTGCTCATTCGGTGGCAGACAAAAATTCCATCTTTGATCTTCAACGGGATAAGGCGTCGGAATAAATGCGACGCGCCTGCGGCTCCAGCGAGCGTTCTGATAGATTTCCGCGGCTTCCGGAGTTGTAGCGATGCATCCATCCGCTTGCGCCACAATTTTCATGAAGCGCGATAATCTGGCGCGCTCACATAGCTGTTGCGCGATCTGATGGAGTCCAGTCTCCTTTAACGAAACAACTACGGTGCGACCATGTCTTTTCAGGTCGGCGAATGCGCGCTCCGAAGCCCGAAAATCCCCGCGCAAAAGCAGAAGAACCGGTGTGTTCTCCTCGATGGCGCGACGGGAGCTACGGTGAAAGGCTCCCCGCGTACAGGCAGCGAAGGCGTGGAAGTTGATCGGTGGATGCTCGCCTTCGCCTGGCGCGGGCACACCACGAAACTGCTGTTCCGGATCGCGCCCACCTGGGTTGAGAACAGTCAATCGAAAATCCTCTGCGCCCTGCAATGTCATTGTTAGATAAGGGCGCGAAATGACGCGAATAGCGGTGATGAAAAGAACGAAGCACTAATAACGAAGGACGAAGGAATGACGAAATCAAAAAAACAGTCAAGTACGTGGTCATTCGAACTTCCGTCGGTACTCTTCATTCTGCCTGTTGGCATCAATCCGCGTGATTCGCGGTTCAAAACGCTCATTCGTCGGCATCGTCCGGCGGGGGCGTTGCGGATTTCAAAAGGGTTTCATCCTCGCCTTCCTGGTCCAGAGGTTTAACCGGTATTGCGCGCCGGATTTCGACCGGCTTTTTATCTTGCGGTTGAACCGGGATTGCTTTTCGAATTTCCGGGGCAGATTCCGCTGTTTGAGGACCGGATTCATTGCCACTCCCGCTGATGTTTGCTGTTTTCGCCCGGCTCTCTCCAGATTCGGAGTCGCTCTTCTGATTTGCGGCGGCTTGAGCGGCTTGCTCCGCCGCCGGCTCAGGTTTCAATGTTGGCTTAAGAGAATTGTAGGGGTCCGTGTCGGCCAATAACGTTGGACTTTTTATGGCGATTGGCGTGACCTCGCTGAGGTCTACAGCCAACGCGGCGCGTGGCAAATCGCTCGAAGAAAAAAAGCGAGCAATACGAGCGCGCGGTTCACCATGGACATTGCAAGGCTCAGTAGGGACCTGCGATTGAGTGCCAATCTCCATGTAAGTGGTACGCCGTTGAACCGTTTCGCCACTCGCTGTCTTGACCGCGTCATAACATTTATCGGTGGCGAGCAATCCAGACCTCGAACAAATCTCGACCTGCTTTAGCCCGCCCGAGGTGGATGTCGGCTGCTTGATTTCCCGGGGTGGATAGTGGTCGGCCGCGGCATTCATGACATCCACCCAAGCAGGCAGCGCCAGTTCGCGTCCAAATGCGCCGCGATAAATCTTTTGCGGTTTATCAAAACCTGTCCAAACGGCGCAGGTGAAATTGGAATCATATCCGGCAAACAGCGCATCGGTAAAATCGTAAGCGGTGCCGGTTTTACCTGCTGCCGGAATTTTCTTCAGACCAAATTCCGTGAAGGCAGCTTTCCCTGTTCCTGATTCAAGCGCGTCTGCAAGGCAGGAGTGCACTTCGTACGCGGTTTCAGGTTTGGTGACCAGCTTCCGGATACTCTCCCGTTTCCCGTCCCAAACCAGAGTTCCGTCCTTTTCTTCGATACGCTCCAGAATGTGTGACACGTTTGGTCGCCAGCCGCCGTTTGGGAATATCGTGTAAGCGAGCGCGAGCTCGGCCAACGTAACCTCGCTGCTCCCGAGAAACGTGGCCGGATAAGGACGAAGGGGGGAATGAATTCCCGCCGCAGCGCAAAGCTGCAACATAGCATCAACTCCCGCATCCATCCCAACCCGGACGGTTGCGCCATTTTTTGATTTCGCCAGAGCTTGTCTGGCCGTCATCGTGCCTTCATAACGGTTCTCGGCGCTTTCGGGTCCCCATTCCCCCAGAATGCCGGTGGTACCGCCGATCATGACCGCGCGATTATCCAGTGGCGAATCTTCGACCAGCGACCCGGGATACATTCCTTTTTCGAAAGCAGCCGCATAAACAAATGGCAGCATTGCAGTCCCAGCGGGCCGGCGCGCTTGCAACGCGCGATTGTATTGGTTGTGCTCGAAATCGCGTCCACCGACCAGCACCAGAATATCGCCCGTTGCATTGTCCAGACCGATAACGGCGCCCTGGAGATACTCAGGCGCAGGCTGGTCTGACATCGTGCCGTTGGCTTTGGCCTTGCGAAACGATGCTGCGTACTGGGCGTAAGTCGGGTGATTGTAATCGGGTCGCTGTTCGATTTGTTCGAGATTCGTTCGCAAGGAATCTTCGGCAACTTTTTGAAGATCGACGTCGATTGTCGTGTGAATCCGGTAGCCTTCGTTGATTGCGCGGTCCCATCCGACGGCTGCGATCACCTGCTGACGAATGTAATCGACTGCGTAAGTCTGCCCCTGCGCATTTTGCCTGCTCCCCACAACAATTTCTTGGCCTCGTGCGTTGGTGCATTGTTCGCGATTGATAAAGCCAATCTCGCGCATCCGATCGAGCGCGTAGTCGCGCGCTTCACGCGAGGTCGCCCGGTCTGTCCATGGCGACAATCTGTTTGGGCTCTTGATCAGGCCTGCGAGGGTGGCGCATTCTGCCAGCGACATTTCACGGGCTGGTTTGCCAAAGTACCCCCGCGAGGCTGCTTCCGCTCCGTACAGGCCGGCGCCGAAATAGATCCGGTTCAGATATAGCTCCAGGATTTTCTGTTTGCTGAACTTGTCTTCAATCCGTTGCGCCAGGAAAATCTCGAGCAGTTTGCGGCGGAACGTTTTTTGCTTGAGCGAAAAACTGTTGCGCGCCAGTTGCTGCGTAATGGTGCTGGCGCCCTGGCGCACATGTCCGGCCGTCAAATTTTTCAACGCTGCCCGGATGATTCCGAACAAATCGTAGCCATGATGCTGATAAAATTTCGCATCTTCAACTGCGACGACCGCGTTAATGAGATCGGGAGGCAGTTGGTCGTACGGCACTGTCTCGCGGTTCTCAACGTAGATTTGCCCGAAGATCTTGCCGTTGCGATCGAGGATCACACTCGCTGATTCCATTTGTTCGAGCTTGGTTAAGTCGAATGCTTTGGCCTGCGCTTTGAGATCGGCGACAAGGCTGGAGATGTAGACTGCTAAGACGACTGCAAGCACTGCAACGCAGGCAATGGGCACGTAAAACCACGGCCTCAAATACCATGGTGGCCGAAAGCGATAGCCCGGTGGAGGCCTCAGATATGTGGCGTTCGGTCTCAAGCTTTACAAAGGACTGGGCTCCCCAAGGTACGCGCCAAATGCCAAACGCTCAATGCTCAATGCTCAATGCGGGTTGGTTGCCCGGCGCTTTCTTTGGGTACCAAGCTCACCGTAAGACAATGCTTCATGAATTAACGGCGCGGCCCCGCTGGGGAACAGGCATTTGAAGAGCTGCTGCATCGGTTTCGGTCTTTTTAATGTTTTGCGGCGTCGCGGCGAGTGTGTACTTGACGCTCGCCTCTTTGTGCTTGACTGGATTGAACCAATTCGTTAGGTGTGGTCTTTGGCGCGTGCACGGTAGAAACAATGATTCGGGGCTCCCAAAGGTTGCGATGAGATGGGAGATCATTGTTGTGGACGACGGCAGCAGCGATGCCACGGCTCTGATCTGCGACGAGTTGAAAGCTCAACACTCGGAAGTTGAGGTGATTCGGCACGAGCAGAACAGGGGATACGGTGCAGTACTGAAGAGCGGCATGATGTCAGCCAAATATGACCTTATCTTCTTTTCAGATGAACTTTGTCCGCTTTTGCGGAAGCTTCGGCATGTAGCGCTCAACCAGACGAGACTCTATTCCGCCACTGACAAAGCGCAGACCACCCCAATTTTGACAGACGATGCCATCAAGGGTTCCTCACAGGAGCTTTCCTTGGATAACGAGGCAATTACCGTGCGTTTATCGCGCAACAGAGTCGTGACTTGAATAGCCTGCCTTGTCTCGAATCCACGCGCGACGCAGTCTTGCGTGCCGCTTCCGGAGAAACACGGCGACGGGTCATGCTGATAGGACTCGACTGCGCGGCACCTGAGTTACTGTTTGATCGCTGGCTTAATGATTTGCCAAACTTAAAGAGCCTTTGCCAAGTCGGTGTGCACGGAACGCTCCGCTCGTGCGATCCGCCCATCACAGTTCCGGCATGGTCAGTGATGATGTCGTCCAAGAGTCCCGGCAGGCTTGGAGTTTACGGATTTCGGAACCGGGCTGGTCACTCGTACGACCGACACTTGATCGCAAATTCCCTCGCGATCAAAGAGGATCGTTTGTGGGATATCCTTTCGAGAAGTGGAAAGCGTTCGATTGTCATCGGCGTACCGGGAACGTACCCACCTCAACCACTTAACGGATTGTTGGTCGGCGACTTTCTGACTCCAGATACGAGCTGCGACTACACATATCCGCCCGAACTTAAAGAGGAAATTGCGCGCGTGGTCGGAGAATATGTTCTGGACGTGCGGGATTTTCGCTCCGGCAATAAAAATAAGATCCTAGGTGACATCTATGAGATGACCCGAAAGCGCTTCCGACTCGCCCGCCATCTTCTTGCAAAGGAAGATTGGGATTATTTTATGATGGTGGAAATGGGCGTAGACCGAATTCATCATGCGTTTTGGGATGACATGGACCCGGCGCATCGGTTCTACAAGCCCGGCAACAAATTCGAGACCGCAATTCATGATTACTACCAGGAAGTGGATCGTGAAATTGGCGAATTACTTGCGTTCGCCGATAACGCAACGGCTGTGCTGGTGGTGTCGGATCACGGCGCTAAGCGTATGGACGGCGGCATCTGCGTTAACGAGTGGCTAATTGCAAATGGCTACCTCGCGCTGGCGGAAAAACCTGGCAGCGCCGTACCACTCTCGAAAGCTAAAGTTGATTGGTCGCGGACGAAAGCATGGGGAGATGGCGGCTATTACGCGCGTGTTTTCCTCAATGTCGCTGGCCGTGAGCCAAACGGAACCATTGCACCAGAAGATTATGAAAAGCTGCGGGAGGAATTAGTCGCTGGATTGAAAGCCATTCGTGATGAAAACGGACAGGAAATGGGCACGCAAGTTTTTCGGCCGGAGCAATTGTATAAAGAGGTGCGCGGCGTCGCGCCGGATCTGATCGT
>Ga0209161_10000306_pt1 | contig 39601 bp, 35 predicted proteins | sample GraSoiAngelo_155_FD_186169 | JGI IMG/M metagenome (GOLD analysis project Ga0209161, IMG submission 186169) | Grasslands soil microbial communities from the Angelo Coastal Reserve, California, USA - 14_1009_13_30cm (SPAdes) (version 2) | ecosystem: Environmental > Terrestrial > Soil > Grasslands... | reverse complement strand
GGCCAGAACCGCGCGGCCAGCCACACCCCCGATCCGCCGGGCGGACCGGACACGCACCTCGGCTGGGCCTACGCGTGGCCCGCCAACCGGCGCGTCATGTACAACCGCGCCTCGGCCCGGCCCGACGGGGCGCCGTGGAGCGAGCGGAAGCGGTACGTCTGGTGGGACGGCCAGAAGTGGACGGGCCGCGACGTGCCGGACTTCCCGACCACGAAGGCGCCCGGTACGCCCGGTAAGCCCGGCGGGATCGGCCTCGACGCGCACTCCGGGACGGACCCGTTCATCATGCGGCCCGACGGCAAAGGGTGGCTCTTCACTCCCGCCGGGCTCCTCGACGGGCCGCTTCCGACCCACTACGAGCCCGCCGAGTCACCGGTGGCGAACTCCCTCTATAAGCAGCAGGCGAGCCCGGTGCTGAAGTACTGGAAGCGCGGGGACAACGAGCTCGCGGCCGTGGGGGACGCCCGCTTCCCGCACGTCCTCACGACCTACCGGCTGACCGAGCATCACCTGACGGGCGTCATGAGCCGGTGGCTCCCGTGGCTTGCCGAGCTCCAGCCGGAACTCTTCGTCGAGCTCTCGCCCGAGCTGGCCGGAGAGCAGGGGATCCGGAACCTCGACTGGGTCACCATCCGCACGCCTCGCGGCTCGGCGCGCGCCAAGGCGCTGGTCACGGGCCGGATGCGTCCGCTCACGGTCAACGGCAAGACGATCCACCAGGTCGGGATGCCGTGGCACTGGGGCTACCAGGGGGTGGTCACGGGGGACGTGGTGAACAACCTCTCGGCCCTCGTCGCCGACCCCAACGTGTCGATCCACGAGAGCAAGGCCTTCGTCTGCAGCGTGGAGAAAGCCTGATGGCAGAGCCGATGGGGTTCTTCACCGATACCACGGTGTGCATCGGCTGCAAGGCGTGCGAGGTCGCGTGCAAGGAGTGGAACCAGCTTCCGTCGACCGACGGCGGCGCCAACACGCTCAGCGGTCACAGTTACGACAACACCCGCCAGCTCGACGGCATCCACTGGCGGCACGTCAAGTTCATCGAGCAGTTCGCCGGGGACCGCGCGGGCGGCCGCTGGCTCATGATGAGCGACGTCTGCAAACACTGCGTCCAGGCGGGGTGCCTGGAGGTCTGTCCGACCGGCGCCATCATCCGGACCGAATTCGACACCGTGGTCATTCAGTCGAACGTCTGCAACGGCTGCCGCGACTGCATCGCCGCCTGCCCGTTCGGCGTGATCGGCACGAACCCGGTCTCGGGGACGGCCCAGAAGTGCACGCTCTGCTACGACCGGCTGCAGGTCGGGCTCACCCCGGCCTGCGCCAAGGCCTGCCCGACCGAGTCGATCCAGTTCGGGCCGCTCGCGGGCTTGCGGCGGACGGCAAGGGCGCGGGTCGAGCGGCTCCAGGGGCAGGGGCGGCCCCGGGCCTACCTCTACGGCGACGACGAGACGATCCTCGGCGGGCTCAACTCGTTCTACCTGCTCGAGGACCGGCCGGAGGTGTACGGGCTCCCGGCTGCGCCGAAGCTGCCCTCCCGGAACCTCGTGCCGGGCTCGCTCTGGTCCGGCCTCGGCGCGCTGTTGGTCGGGCTCGTGGGGCTCGTGAGCTTCCGCCAGCGCCGGATGGAGGAGAACGGGGGAAAGGGCGGCGAGGGGAGACGGAATGTCTGACACCTTCTTCACGGCGCCGCCGCACTGGCAGTGGCTCGTGATCCTCTACTTCTTCTTCGGCGGCCTCGCCGGGGGAAGCTATCTGATCGCGGTGCTCGCCGACTTCTTCGGCGACGCCTCGGACCGCGTGCTGGCCCGGCTCGGCTACTACGTGGCGATGCCGGCGGTCGGCGTCGGCGGCCTGCTGCTGATCGGGGACCTGACCCGGCCCGAGCGCTTCTGGCACATGCTCGTCATGTCCGAGCGCGGGCGGCCGATCCTCAAATACTGGTCGCCGATGTCGGTGGGGTCGTGGGGGCTGCTGGTCTTCGGCGGCCTGGCATTCCTGTCGTTCCTGGGCGCGCTCGCCGAGTCGGGCCGGGCGCCGGCCGCGCTCTCCGTGCTGCGGCACGGGCCCCTGGCGCGGCTGATCGCGGTGCTCGGCGGGCTCGGCGCCTTCTTCCTCGCCGGGTACACGGGCGTCCTGCTCGCCGTCACCAACCGACCGGTCTGGTCCGACACGCCGCTCCTCGGCTTACTCTTTCTCGTTTCGGCCAACTCGATCGCCGCGGCCGCGCTGATCCTGCTGGGGCGCTGGCAGGGCGTCGGGTCCTCCTCGATGGCCCGGCTGGCCCGTATGGACCGCTGGCTCATCGTGCTCGAGCTCCTGGTGCTAATCGCTTTCGTCGCGTCGCTCGGCCCGGTGGCGCGGGTCTGGGTGAGCGCCTGGGGCGTCCTCCTTGTCGGCGTGGTTCTCGCCGGCCTGGTGGTGCCGCTCGCGCTCCACTGGCGGCCGGGCCTGTTCGGCAGCCTGACCGCGCCCGCGGCGGCGGTCCTCGTGGTCGTCGGCGGCTTCATGCTCCGCGTCGTGATCGTGCTGGCCGCGGAGGCGGTCTAGCCATCGCGTCCGCGCGGCTCCTGCTCCTCCCCCTTCTCGTCCTCACCGGGGCGCTCGCCTGCCGGAGCCCCGAAGCGACGCGGACGCGCGGCGACGGGCCCGGCGCCGACATCGGCAACCGCGACGCCGTCGTCCAGCTGCATGAGGGCTCGCGGCCCTTCTACGGCACACCGCTCCGCGGCGCGGGCCGCTAGCTTCCCGCCGGCGCGCGCCGACCGGTGAGAGTTCCGGAGCACGCCCGCCAGCGCCTCGAGCGCCTCGGTCGCGGTACCCCGGAGTGGCAGGCCTGGCTCCGGCTGCTCGAGGCGACGATCGCTGCGGTGAACGACCCCGCGTGGGACAAGGTCGCGCCGCAGCTCGATCCGGCGCGACCCGAGACCGCCCCCATCCTGGCCGGAGCCGAAATCGCCGTCGACCGCTCCCTCGGGCGGCGATGGGTGGGGCGTCTGCTGGAGGCGGCCGCTCGCGAGGGCGGCCGGGCCGCGGCGTCGCTCGGCCCTGCGGCCTCCACCCTTGATCCCCGCGAGTTCCTCCAGGTGGTCGTCGACCAGGACACGGACGCGCTCAGCCGCCTGGCCGCGGGCGCCGGCGCCGACCCGAGGGCGCTGGCGGCCCTCGGCGGGCTCGCGGCGATGCCCCTTCTCCAGGCGTGCGCTCGCCGGCTCGCAGACCAGCTGCCCGGGGCCTGGTCGCGTGGCTACTGCCCACTGTGCGGCGCCTGGCCGGCCCTGGCCGAGGTGCGCGGCCTCGCGCCGAGCCGGCGGCTCCGCTGCGCGCGCTGTGGCGGCGACTGGCGGGCGGAATGGCTCTGCTGTGCGTACTGCGGCGAGACCGATCACGCGCGTCTCGGCTCCCTCGTGTCGGACTCTCACGGCGAGACGCGGAAGGTCGACACCTGCGCGGCGTGCCTCGGCTATCTCAAGACGGTGACCACGCTCGAGCCGGCGCCCGCCGACACCGTAGCGCTCGAGGACCTGGGCACGGTCGACCTCGACGTGGCCGCGCTCGAGCGTGGCTACGCGCGGCCGGATCGGCCCGGCCACATTCTCCGCGCGCGGCTCGTCGACGGCGCGACGCGGCTCGCCCGGGCGCCGCGGTGGCGTCGCGCCTGGCGCTCGCGCCCGTGAGCAGTCGCGACCGGTCCGGCTCGGGGGCGGGGGCGCGCCCGGCCGAGTTTTGCGGTCGGCTGCTCGCCGCCGTCGCCGCCTCGGAGGGGCGACAGAAGCGCCGGAAGCGGGACACCACGCCCGACGCGATCGGCGCCGCGCTCAAGCGCGGCCTGCTGGAACGCGCGGTCCGGGAGGACCCGGCGCCGGAGGACTTCGAGGCCTGGCTGCTCGAGCGGTGCCTCGAGGCTGGCCGGGGCGGTGGCGCCGTGAGAGCGATCGCCCTCGGCATCTTCGAGGAGTGGCGCCTGGCCCGGGCTTCGCCGGCCCTCGGCCGGTGGCTCGCCGAGGGGGCGCCCTCCGACGACGCCGCCGGGTGAGGCGGGGAGCCCCACGTGCGTGCCTGGCGGGTCCGCCCGGCGGGGCGGGTCGACGGCCCTGGCCTCAGCGGAACCGGGGGATGATGTGCTTGGCGAAGAGCTCGATCTGGCGCACCTCCTCCTCCCACGGCATGAAGCCTTGATCGAAGAACCAGCCGAACCACTCGAGCTTACCGCCGCCGCCCAGGGACTGGAGGTCGTCGATCTCGGCGCGCACCTGCTCCGGTGTCCCCGCCAGCGCGTACTTCACGCCGCGCATCCGGTCGACGGTCCACTCCGTCGGCGGCAGCGCCGTGTAGGGCTCGAGCGGGTAGCGCGTGGCGTCCTCGGGTGTCCGGAAGGCCTCCCAGAAGCCGAAGCCGCCGAAGTAAGAGTTGAAGCCGGCGTAATTCGTGTCACGGAGGAGAGCCACCGCCTCGGCTTCGGTTCGTCCGAAGTGGACCGCGCGGAAGGCCCCGACGCTTTCGCCCAGGCGGAGCTTTCGGCCGCCCGCTTCCCCCACTTGCTGGTAGACCTGGCAGAGGCGACGGAACTCGGGCGGGTAGGCGACCAGGATCCAGGGGACGATTCCGGCCTGAGCCGTATAGCGGATCGTCGTCTCGCTCACGGAGAAGGGCTGGAACATCGGCGGGTGCGGTTCCTGGTACGGTCGAGGGACGACGCAGATCTTGCGGATCACCCCCTGGTCGTCGATCTCGCCCGGGGCGCCGTACTGCCGGGTCCACTCGGCGACCGGCCAGCGCCGGATGCCCTCGGCGTAGGGAAAGGGGACCTTGTAGTACTGGCCGTTGAACTCGAAGGTCTCCTCGGTCCAGGCCTTCTTGATCACCTGGACCGCCTCCTCGTAGACCCGCCGGTTGTGCTGATCGATCGCGGAGCCGTCCATGGGCGCCCCCGTGACGTGGTACTGCTGGCCGAGGACGTTGACCCACCGGTCCTGGTAGCCGCGGGCGAAGCCGGCGTAGAGGCGCCCCCGGGTCAGGTGGTCGAACACGGCGAGCTCCTCCGCGGCCCGGATCGGGTCCCACGCGGGGAGCACCAGTCCGAGCGGCGCAAACTTAATTCGCTTGGTCCGGGCGGCGAGGTCCGCGTACAGGAGCAACGGGGCGACCGACGTCTCGTACCCTTCCGAGTGGAAGTGGTGTTCGGTCGTCGCAAAGACGTCGAAACCGGCGTCGTCGGCGAGGACCGCGAGCTTTCGCAGCTCGTCCAGCATCTGCTGGTAGCGCTCGTTGTTCCGACCTATCGGGCGGAACCTCTTTCGGTCCTCGAGGGTGCCCGGCACCGTGGGGAGAACGAAGAGCATGAACTTCATGGGACACCTCCAGGAGTATTGGGGCTCACAACCTGCGGGAGCGCTCGAGCGGCCCGATCTGAGGGCATGCCTCGCTCCGAGACGGGGTGGACGTGGAACCGGTGGCGACGACTCTAGGCCGCGGCCGGGAGGCTGTCAACGGCCGTCGGGGCTATCGTTCTTGACCGCTTCGCACCCGGTGTGATACAAGTGCGCGTTGTCGTTTTCCCGGTTCGTGTCTCTCCCACACTGCCTCTGGAGGGTTCATGGCGCAAACCCTTGGGTTCATTGGATTGGGGATCATGGGCCGGCCGATGGCCAAGAACCTGCTCAAAGCCGGTTATCCCCTGGTTGTCCACAGCCGCAGCAAGGCGCCGGTCGACGATCTGACCACTGCGGGCGCCCGCTCGGCTCCATCCCCCGAGGCGGTGACCGAGCAGGTCGACGTCTTAATCACCATGTTGCCGAACTCTCCCGATGTCGAGCTGGTCGCGCTCGGCTCACAGGGGATCCTCGAGGGAGCTCGGTCAGGGCTCATTTATGTCGATATGTCGACGATTTCCCCCCTTGTCTCTCAGAGAATAGATAAGGCCTTGGCGGCTCGGGGCGTCAGGATGCTGGATGCTCCCGTGTCCGGCGGCGAGCGGGGCGCGGTCGAGGGCACCCTGTCGATCATGGTTGGCGGCGACAAGCCGACGTTCGACCTTGTCCTGCCGATCCTCCAAGCGATGGGCAAGACGATCACGCATCTCGGCCCCCTCGGCGCCGGTGGCTTCACGAAGCTCGCCAACCAGATCATCGTGGCCGTGAACCTCACGGCGCTCGGCGAGGCGCTCACGCTCGCCAGGAAGGCCGGGCTCAACCGCGAGCTGACGCTCAAGGCGCTCGGCGGCGGCCTCGCGGGCTCGCGCTGCCTCGAGCAGAAAACGCCCAACTACCTCTCGAACACCTACAACCCCGGCTTCCGGGTCGACCTCCACTTCAAGGACCTCGGCCTGATCATGGAGTCGGGCCGGGCGTTGGGGGTCCCGCTGCCGACGACGGCGCTGGTGCAAGAGCTCTTCGCCGCGCTCCGGGCGCGCGGCCGGGGGGGCCTCGACCACTCCGCGGTCATCACGCTGCTCGAAGACCTCGCGAGCGGGACGTGAGGGCCACCGTCGACCGGGCCGGGCTCGACTCGGAGAGCCGCACGCCCCACATCAAGATCCGGCGCGTCCGCAAGGGCGACCTCTCGAAGGTCCGGGACGTCATCGAGCAGGCCTTCGGGGACTACTTCGAGCGGCTGCTCGGCACCCGCCCGCGCCAGGTCTTCGGCGGCGCCCAGTACGTGCACCACCGCTGGCTGATGGAACCGTGGGGCTGCTTCGTCGCGGAGGAAAACGACGGGAAGATCATCGGCGCGGTCGTCGCCGTGATGTGGGGCACGGTCGGGCTCGTGGGGCCGCTGGCGGTGCTGACCAACTACCAGAACCAGGACATCGGCCAGCAGCTCCTGCGGGCGGCGCAGGAGTTCTTCGACGAGAACCGGGCGGCGCTGACGGGCGTCGTGACGTATCCGTCGAGCCCCCGGCACCTGTATCTGTACCACAAGTTCGGCTACAAGCCGAAGAGCCTGGTGGCGATCATGGTCCGCGCCGTCGACCGGCTGCCCGCCGGCGGCGCGCCCCGGGCGGCGAAGTCGTCGCTCGCCGTGCGCCGCTTCTCCGCGCTGGAGGAGTCGAAGAAGAAATCGATGCTGCTGAAGGTTCGCAAGATCACGAACGCCATCTATCGCGGCCTCGACCTCGGCAAGGAGATCGAGATCGTCGACGGGCTGGCGCTCGGCGACACGTTCCTCCTCGAGAGCGGCCGCGAGCTCGTGGGCTTCGCGGTCGTCCATACGCCTGGCGTCAGCGAAGCACCGCTCGGCTCGCTCTACGTCAAGTACCTGGCGATCGACCGGGCGCTCCGGAAGGCGGAGCACTTCGACTACTTCCTGAGCGCGCTCGAGCACGTCGCCCGGGAGACGGGGCTCGGACGCCTGATCGTGCCTGCCTACACCGCGTACTTCGCCGCTTACCAGACGCTGGTCGAGCGCGGGTACCAGATCGACTACACGATGGTCCGGATGAAGCGGGGGAAGCAGGAGGACTACGAGGATCCCGACGACTTCGTGCTCGACGACTGGCGCTGAGGGAAGGCCGCCGGCAGCCATGCTCACGGGGTTCGCCACGCCGGAGGGGACCGACGCCTACGCCCGGCGCCTGGCGGCGCGCGCCGCCCCCGGTCACTTCCGGGCGCTCGACGGCCGCGGCGCCTCGAGCCTGGGGATCGGGACCTACCTGGGGGGCGAGGAGGCCGCGACCGACGCCGGCTACCGCGACGCCGTGGTGGCGGCCGTCGCGGGCGGCATCAACGTCATCGACACCGCGGTGAACTACCGCTTCCAGCGGAGCGAACGCGCGATCGGGCAAGCGCTGGCGGCGCTGGTGGGTGCCGGCACGGTCCGGCGCGAGGAAGTGATCGTCGCGACGAAGGGCGGATTCATTCCGTTCGACGGCGGGGTGCCGTCCGACCCGCACCGCTACCTCACGGAGACCTACGTCCGGCGCGGCATCCTCGAGCCGCGGGACGTGGTGGGGGGCTGCCACTGCATGACGCCCCGCTACCTGCGGGACCAGATCGACCGGAGTCGCACGAATCTCGGTCTCGAGACCATCGACGTCTACTACGTCCACAATCCGGAGATGCAGCTCGGCGAGGTGGACCGCGCCGAGTTCGACGCCCGGATCCGGGCCGCGTTCGCGGCGCTCGAGGAGGCGGTGGCGGAGGGCAAGCTCCGGCAGTACGGGACCGCGACCTGGAACGGCTACCGGCAGCCCGCCGCCGCGCCCGACCAGCTCGAGCTGGCCGAACTGGTGCGGGCGGCCCGCGAGGTCGCCGGCGCCGACCATCACTTCAAGGTGATCCAGCTCCCCTACAACCTCGCGATGCCGGAGGCCTTCACGCGGGCCAACCAGCGGGTCGGCGCCGACACGCTGCCCGTGCTCCAGGCCGCCGAGCGGCTCGGTGTCTACGTGATGGCGTCGGCCTCGATCTACCAGGGCCAGCTCGCCCGGAACCTGCCGTCCCTCATCGGAGATTTTCTCCCCGGGCTGCGCACGGACGCGCAGCGCGCCCTCCAGTTCGTCCGCTCGACGCCCGGCATCGGGACCGCGCTCGTCGGCATGAAGAGCGTTGCGCACGTCCACGAAAACCTCGAGCTCATCGCCGCTCCCGCTGTCCCCTGGGAGCAGTTCCAGCGCCTGTTCAGCGCGGTCTGACGGGCCGCGGCGCCCGGCCGGGGGACCCTTGATGGAGCTGATTGTCTGCGCGGACGCGGCGGAGCTGGCGCGGCGCGCGGCGGACGCGGTCGGCGAACGGGTGCGGGCAGAGCCGGCCGTCGCGATCGCGATGCCGGCCGGGCGCACCCCCCGCGGCATGTACGCCGCCCTGCGAGAGCTTCACCGGCGAGGTGGCGTCGACTTCGCACGGATGCGTGTGTTCGCCGTCGACGAGCTCTGCCCGCCGGCGCCGCTCGACGGCTACTTCTGGCGGCAACTCACGGGGGAGTTCCTGTCCTGGGCGGGGATCCCGCCCGCGCAGTGCACGAGGTTCCGAGTCGAGGCGCCGGACCTCGCGGCCATGTGCGCGGAGTACGAGCGGGCTATCGCCGGCGCCGGGGGGCTCGACGTCGTGATGCTCGGCCTCGGCTGGAACGGCCACATCGCGTCGAATGAGCCGGGGACCCCCTTCGACTCCGCGACGCGGCCGGTCCGGCTGCTCGCCGAGACCGTGCGCTACATCCTGACCGACGAAGTGCGGCAGGGCGCGGTCGCGGAGGGAGCGGTCACCCTCGGCATCCGCACGATCATGGCCGCCCGCGAGGTGATCATGCTCGTCAGCGGCGCCGCCAAGCGGGGACCGCTCGCGGCGATGCGCGCGGGCGCGGTGACACCGGCCGTCCCCGCGTCGATCCTGCGAACGCATCCGCGCTGCCTGGTCCTTGCAGACCGGGAGGCGCTCGGGTAGCGTGGGGGCCGTGATCCGACTCGAGGCCGACCGCTCCCGGGCCCTCGGTGTCCGGCCCAGTGTCTCCGCGATCATCCTCGACCGGCGCCGCGGGCTCCTCCTCCAGCAGCGATCAGACGGGGGGCAGTGGGGTCTGCCCGGTGGGTCCGTCGAGATCGGCGAGTCGGTCCGCGCGGCGACGGCGCGCGAGGTGCGCGAGGAGACCGGGCTCGAGGTGACGATTCGGCGCCTCGTCGGCGTCTACAGCGATCCGGAGCTCCAGGTGGTCCGGTACCCGGACGGCAACGTGTGGCACTACGTGAACCTCTGCTTCGAGTGCGTCGTGCGCGGCGGCGAGCTCCAGACATGTAGCGAGACGCTGGCGCTCCGGTTCTTCTCGCCGCGCCGCCTGCCCGCCACGCTCCTGCCCAACCACCGCGTGCGGATCCGCGACGCGGTCGCGCGGCGCGGCGCCCCGTTCATCCGATGACGACGGGGACCGAGCGGACCCGGAGCGGGCGCGCCGAGGCGATCCGGCGCGTCCACCACGTCGGGATCGTCGTGCGGCGCCTCGACGAGGCGTACGGCTTCTACCGCGACGCGCTCCGGCTACCGCTGGTCAGGGAGGCGACGGTCCCGGACCAGGGCGTGCGCGCGGCGCTGCTCGCGGCCGGCGAGAGTGAGGTCGAGCTGCTCGAGCCGACGGCGCCGGGAGGCGTCCAGCGGTTCCTGGACACGCGCGGCGAGGGACTGCACCACGTCTGCTTCGAAGTCCCGGACGTCGAGCGCGCGCTCAGAGCCTTCGAGGCACAGCAGGTGGAGCTCATCGACCGCGTGCCGCGTCCGGGGCTGGCGGGCCGGATCGGGTTCCTGCACCCGAGGGCCTGCGCGGGCGTGCTCGTCGAGCTGGCCACGCCCTCGCCGGGCGCCCCCGCGCCGGACGCGTGGCTCCGGCTCAAGCGCCTGGTGATCGGCGTGAGCGATCCCCGGCGCGCGGCGCGGCTGTTCCAGCAGCTGTTCGGGCTGCCGGAGGTCGCGATGAACGGCGGCCCCCGGACGATGCTGGCGGTTGGCCGCGGGTCGATCCTCATGGTGCCCGCCGACGAGGTCGGCGGCGCGGCGGGGATGGTCGCCCTGTCGCTGATCGCCACGGACTTCCCGGCCATCGTCGCCGGGCTCGAGCGGGCGGGCACCCGCCTCCTCAAGGGGACGGGCGAGGTGACGGTGGACCCCGCGTCGAGCCACGGCGTGCACCTGCACATTTCCCGCTACGACTGACCGCGGGGCGGGCGGTGGGACGCAGGGATGAGCGAGTGACGGCGCGCGCGGGGGCCGCGCGGCAGGCAAGGTCGTCCTCGTGACCGGCGGCGCGACCGGCATCGGCCTCGGGGCGGCGCTCGCGTTCGCGCGGGCGGGCGCCGCCGTCGGCGTGGACGACTCGAAGAACGAGGCGGCCGCCGCGAAGGCGGTCGAGGCGATCCGGGAAGCGGGCGGCTGCGCGATCGCGGTGCAGGCGGACGTCGCCCGGGAGCCCGAGGTCACCGCGATGGTCGCGCGCGTCGCGACGGAGCCGGGCGGGCTCGACATCCTGGTGAACAACGCGGGCTGGACGAAGCCGGTCCAGCTCCACCGGAATCTCGCGGGGCTCACCGACGACCTCCTCGACACCGTGTCGGCCGTCAACGTCAAGGGCGCCTTCTCCGGCGTCCGGGCCGCGATCACGCCGACGGCCGCGCTGCCGACGACCGCGGAGACCGCGGACGCGATCTTCCGCCTGGCGACGACATCCGCGGCGACCGGGGCCACGATCATCGTCGACGGCGGCCTCACCGCGCTCGGCCCGCGGACCTGAGGGCGACCCCGCCGCCCGTGGCCATGTCGGGCGGGCACCGGCCCGAGCAGGCCTGGCTCTTCTGGGACGGCGGCTGAGGCGTCTGCCGCCGCGCGGTCGCGTGGGTCAAGCGACAGGACGTCCACGACCGGTTGCACGCCGTGCCGTTCCAAGAGGCGCCGCGCCCGCCGATGACCGACGCGCTGGCCGCGCGGTGCGCGCGCGCGGTCCATGTCATCACCCCCGAGGGCGAGGTGCTGAGCGGCGGGCGGGCGAGCCTGTACGCGCTGGACCGGGTCGGTTGGCGGCGGCTCGCGGCGGTCTGCGCCCGGCCGCCGCTCCGCTGGCTCGTCGAGGCCGGCTACTGGCTCGTCGCCCGCAGCCGCGGCCTTCTCTCGCGCCTCGTCGGCTAGCGCCGGGCCCCGCAGCGACGGCGCCGCTCGCCCGCTTCAGAACGCGTCGGGGGCGGCGGCGATCGCGTCTAGGTCGGCCCGGGTGTAGGAGCCGAGGCTCCGGAAGTTGAGCTCGGTGTAGTTGCGGATCCAGCGGAGCGCGATCTTGACGGCCTTCCGGTAGCGTTCCTCGGCCTGGGCGTACGCGGCCTTGCCCCTGTCGTCTGCGGCCGTCGCCCGGAGCCGCCCGAGGATGTCCTCGACCTCCTCCTGGAGGAGTCGCTTGACGAGCGGGAAGTCGTGCGCCGCAGGGCCGTCCGCGGCGCGCGCGTGATGCCGGATCCGCTGGGCGACCTGGGCGACCGACATGCGGCCGGTCGCGAGGTCCTCCATCAACGCGGGATGGATGCCAGGCTTGCCGGCGAGGCTGTCGATCCCCTTGGCGCCCCGTCCGTTGAGCCAGCCCTCGAGGTACTCGACGACCATGCGGCAGTTCCGCCGGGTGCCCTCGACGGTGATCGGCCCCGCCGGCACCTCGATCGTGATCGGATAGTTGTCGGGATTGGCCATGGCCGCGGTCGGCTTCCAGCCGGAGGCCCGGAGCGTCCGGAAGGGATCGGCGGCGGTCTTCATGTGGAAGATGTGCGCGACCCACGCGCGGAGGAACCCTTGCGCGGCCTCCCACTGCTTGTCGGCCCGGATCGCCTCGGCGGCGACCCGGTTGACCTCGGGATCGGGGCTCGGGAGCGCGGTCGCCATGCCCCCGACCGGGACCGCGCCGCGTTTGAGACAGACCGCGACCAGCCGCCGAAAGATGTTGGCCAGAAACGGCGTCGTCTTGATGTCGACGCCGAAGCGATCCGGCCAGACGGCCTTCGGGTCCGTCATGACGTACTCGAAGATGCTCGCCTTGAGGTCCCAGCGGGCCGCGTTGAGGCCGGCCGCGTACGGCCCGAGCGCCCACAGCATCTCCTCCATCTGGTAGACGCAGGGGAGCGACTCGACGAGGACGATGGCGCGGATGACCGCGTTCCCCAGGAACGGGAGGAGCCCGCGACTCCGGTCGAAGAGATCCCGGTAGAGGCGCGCCTCGTCGGCGGCCTCGAGCTTGGGCAGGTAGAAGTAGACGCCCTGGCCGCGGCCGGTCTGGGCGCGCCCCGCGTAGAAGAGGGTGAGCGCCGTGCCGAGGATCGCCGCCGGGACGGCGGCGCCGTCGACCCGCACGTCGGGCTCGTCGAGGTGAAGCCCGCGCTCCCGGTGCATGAAGAACGGGAGGTTGCCCTCGGCGATCGTGTACCGCTTGCCCTTCTCGCGGTCGAGGTACGTGAGCTCTCGGTTGACGGCGGCGAGGCGGTTCCGGGCCGCCTGGACGGTGTCGAGCAGGCGGTGGGCTGCGGAGTCCTCGTCGTCGTCCAGGTCCCCCTCGGCGCGTTCGCCCTCCGGGCCCGGGTTGAGCGCGTTGATGAACATGCTCGTGATCGAGCACGGCCCCGAGATCTCGATGCCGGGCCGCTGGAGCTCGTCGGGCACCGGCGCCACCCGCCAGTCGCCCGTGCGGGCCTCGCTCGCCGGCGGATGCGTCGGCGGGACGCCGTCAGTGAGGGCCCGGGTCAGCACCTCCGCGCGCCGGTCCCGGAGCGCCCGCACGCGGGTCGCGAACTCGTCGTGGAGGCGGACCAGATAGTCGGCGAACGCCGGCGTGAAGAGCTCCGCCGCCCCTTCCACGGGGGCGACGGAGAGCCGCGCCGTCGCCTCCGCCCTGGAGCCTGTCGTGGCCATCGTGGGTGACTCCTTGCTCGTTCGCGGGAGCTCATGTCTTGTCGCACGGGGTCGCCGCGACTGTCAACTGTTTGTCTGGGCAACGGACGGCGCGATACTGGGGGGGCGGGCCGCGCCCCGCGCGACCCCGACTCCCTTCGCAGGAGGCCTGACATGGCGACGGTGCTGTTTGTCGTGAAGGCGACGATCTCGAAGGACCAGGAGGCCGCCTTCAACCGGTGGTACAACGAGGAGCACTGCCCGCAGCTCCTGCAGTACAAGGGCGCGGTGAGCGCCCGGCGCTACCGGGCGATTCTCGGCGAGGACAAGTACCAGTACATGGCGCTGTACGAGTTCCAGGACGAGCCGACGTTCCGGCGGTTCCTCGAGTCGACGCAGCTCAAGGAGCTCAAGGCCGAGTACGACGCGAAGTTCGGGGCCAGCGAGCGGGCGCGGTCGGCGTACGTGCAGGTGTGGCCCTAGGTGCGGGGCGGCGCGTGAAGCGGCGGTTCCGCGGGATCGGCCGCGGCCGGACGACGCGCCGGGTGCTCGAGCGCGGCGGCACGGGACCGGCCGCCCGCCTCAACGCCGCGATCGGCGCCTGGACGGGGGCGCGGATCGCGCCGATGTTCGGCCGCTGGGGCTACTTCGTCGGCGAGCGGCTGTTCGCGTGCTTCCCGCTGCGCCCGAAGGAGCACGACCTGTGGATACGCCTGCCCCTCGCCGACCAGCGGCGGGCGCTCGCCCTCGACGGCTTCCGACCGCACCGCCGCTTCGCCGCCCGTGGCTGGGTCGAGTGCGACGTGAGCTCACCGGCGGAGCTCAGGCGGGTGCTGCCGTGGCTCCGGCAGAGCTACGAGGCGACGTGTCGGGTCGAGACGCCGTAGCGGCGCGTCAGTCGGCGGCTCGGGCCTCCCGCGCGGGCCTCGATCTGCTCGACGCGGACGGCGGGCACGATGAGCCAGCAGAGGGCGGTGAAGGCCGCGCTGATCAGGATCAGGTTGGCGTAGCCGAGGGAGTCGTAGAGCCAACCGCCGACGATCTGGGAGCCCTGCGTCCCGGCGTTGTAGACCGACATCAGCAGCGCGAAGAACGTGCCCTCCGCCTGCTTCGGCGACGCCTTCGCCGCGAGGTCGAGGAACGCCAGCGTGGCGACCATCCCGATACAGCCGGCGCCCGTATCGATCAGGACCGCGGAGATCGGGGTCGTGTAGGAGAGGTAGGCGAGCGTCGAGAGGACGCCGAGCCCGATCGCCGCGTTCAGCAGCCACCTGAGCGGCAGCACGCGGCTGAGACCGCCGTAGGCGAGGGCGCCGACGATGGCCCCCGCCGCCGAGAGCGAGAACAGGGTGCCGATGAACTGCTGGGAGAACTTCAGCGTGTCCGTCTGGTAGTAGAAGAGGGGGGTGCCGAGCGACGGGCTGAACGTCCAGAACACGATGAAGCCCGCGACGACCCAGAGATCGCGCGAGCGAATCGAGCCGCGGATGGCCATCCAGGTTCGGCGGAACTGGCCCGCCTCGCGCCGCACGCGCGGCTCGCGGATGAAGACGCAGGCCATGAGGAAGGAGAGGGTCGGGAACACCGCCGCGCCGAAGAAGGCGAGCCGGAGCTCGTGATGCTCGGTGAGCATCCCCCCGGCGACGCCCACGGCGATCGACGCCGCGTAGATCGACGCCCACTGCACCGCCTGGAAGCCGCCGGTGAGGCGGAGCCGCTTGCCGTTCTCGACCATGAGCGCGTCGGTGAGGACGTCCGTGAACGCCAGCCCGAGCCCCATCGCCGTGAACAGCGCCGTGATCACGCGCGGCGTGTACGCGTCGAGGCTGCCAAGCGCAAAGCCGGCCACGCCGGCGAGCCCCGAGGTGAGCGCGAAGTAGCTCTGGCGGCGGCGGCCGAATAGCGGGACGCCGTCCGACAGGAGGCCGTAGATCGGCTTCACCAGCCACGGGGCGTTCGTGATCGAGAAGAGGGCCGCGACGTGCCCCGCCGTGTAGCCGAAGCGCTCCTTCAGGGTGAGCGTGATCGCCTGGACGGGAAGGCTCCACATGCCCTGGGCGAAGTAGACGACGGCGAAGATGAGGGCGAGCCGACGAGCCTCGGGGCTGCGGAACGGCGCCAGCGCCGTGTCCAGCAGACGGCGACCTCGCACGCACGGGCCTCCCGGGACGGTTGGACTCCTGCGACCGTCGCGCTACTATACGACGACGCACCTGCCCGCGCGCCCAACTAGACCGAAGCCCCGCGGGGCGGGTGGCCGTCCGGCCAGGGCCGGACTCCCGGGCGACCGGACCGCTGGGGGACACGGAGGAGACGCGAGCCGTGAAGTCGGTGTGCCCGCACGATTGTCCGTCGGCGTGTGGCCTCGTGGTGACGGTCGCCGACGGCCGCGTGGTCGACGTGACCGGCGCCCCCGACCATCCGTTCACGCAGGGCGTCATCTGCGGCAAGGTCCATGAGTACCACGAGCGCGTCCACTCCCCGCTGCGGATCACGACCCCGCTCCGGCGTGCCGGACCGAAGGGACGGGGCGAGTTCGAGCGGGTCTCGTGGGAGACCGCGATCGCGGAGATCGCGGAGCGGTGGCGGGGTGTCATCGCCCGGAGCGGGGCGGAGGCGATCCTGCCCTTCTCGTACGCGGGGACGATGGGGCGGGTCCAGTACCACGCGGGTCACCCCTTCTTCCACGCGCTTGGCGCGAGCCGGCTGGACCGGACGATCTGCGTCTCGACCGCCTACGCCGGCTGGAGGGCCACGGTCGGGACGGTGACCGGCAACGACTCCGAGCAGATGATCGGCGCCGACCTCGTGGTCCTCTGGGGCATCAACGCCGCCTACACGACGATCAACGTGATGACGCTCGTGCGGCGCGCGCGGGAGCGGGGCGCCTGGGTCGTGTGCATCGACCCCTACCGGACGCGCACCGCGAAGCAGGCCGACGAGCACCTGATGGTGCGGCCCGGCAGCGACGGCGCGCTGGCGCTGGCGATGATGCACGTGCTGGTCGCGGACGGGCTGGTCGACCGCGCGTACGTCGATCGCGCGACGAGCGGGTTCGACCGGCTCGTGCCGCACCTCGCCGCGTACGCGCCGGCGGCGGTGGCCCCGGTGGTCGGGCTGTCGGTCGACACGATCGTGCGCTTCGCCCGGCGATACGGCGCGAGCCGGAAGAGCTTCATCCGGGCCGGAATCGGGCTGTCGCGCCACGACAACGGTGGGATGACCTGTCGGACGCTCGCGTGCCTGCCCGCCCTCACCGGCGCCTACGCCGATCCGAACGGCGGGGCGCTCCTCTCGTCCTCGGACGCGTTCGGCTTCAACCTCGCCGTCCTCGAGCGGCCCGACCTGATGCCGCGACCGGCGCCGCGCGTGATCAACATGATCCAGCTGGGTCGGGCGCTCACGGACGAGCGCCTGCGCCCGCGCATCGAGTCGCTCTACGTATACAACTCCAACCCGGCGGCGGTCTGTCCCAACCAGGAGCTCGTCCTCCGGGGGCTCGCGCGCGCCGACCTCTTCACGGTCGTGCACGAACAGGTCATGACCGACACCGCGCGCTACGCCGACCTCGTGCTGCCCGCCACGACGTCGCTGGAGCACATGGATCTCTACAAGTCGTTCGGGCACTTCTACGTCCAGCTCGCCGAGCCCGTGATCCCGCCGCTCGGGGAGGCGAAGCCCAACTGGGAGGTGTTCCGTCGGCTGGCCCGCGCCCTGGACCTGCGCGACCCGCACTTCGAGAAAACCGAGGAGCAGCTGATCCGCGAGCTCCTCGCCTCCGGCGACGCGAGCCTCGCCGGCATCACGTTCGAGCGGCTCCGGGAGGAGCGCTCGGTCCGCCTCAACCTGCCGCGACCGTATCTGCCCTTCGCGCACGGCGCGCCCACGCCGTCGGGCAAGGTGGAGTTCTACTCGCCGACACTGGAGGCGCTCGGCCACCCGGCCCTACCGACCTACGCGCCACTCGTCGAGGGCCCGGACCGCCCCGAGCTCGCCCGGCGCTACCCGCTCCAGTGCATCGTGCCGCCCAACCGCTTCTTCCTGAACTCGTCCTTCAGTCAGTCCGAGCTCCTGCGCGCCCGGCAGAAGCGACCGACCGTCTTCGTCTCCCCGGCCGACGCGGGCGCGCGGGGGATCGCGGACGGGGACCGGGTCCGCGTCTACAACGACCGGGGCTCCGCCCTGTTCACCGCCGAGGTGACGGGCGACACGCGGACGGGCGTGGCCGTTATCGAGGGGATCTGGTGGCACCGCTTCCACCGGGGCGGCCGCGGGGTCAACGTCCTCACCAGCGACCGTGTGAGCGACCTGGGGGGCGGGCCCGCCCTGCATTCGAACCTGGTCGAGATCGAGCGCGTCGGCCCCGGGGACCGTCAGGGCGCGTCGGGGTTGACCGCACCCGATCGATAGACGAGGACGGGGACCGGGGCCTGGCGGTAGATTCGATCCGCCACGCCGCGGCGGAGCCGGTCGAACCACCGCGACCGCGTCGCCGTCACCGCGATGAGGTCGGCATCCCAGGCCTCGGCCTCGACGAGAATCTCGCGCACCGGCTGGCCGAAGCGCACGACGCACTCGACGGCGACGTCTGGCAGGTCCGCGGCGAGCGCGTCGAGGTACTCGAGCCCCTCGCTCTCCAGCCTCGCCATTTCCTGATCGGCGTACGCGATCACGCGACCGTCCTCACCCTCGACGGCGTCCGGCACCGGCGCCACCTGGAGCAGCCGCAGGGTCGGGCCGGCGCCGCGTGCGACGTCGGCCACGAGCGGCAGGATCGCGGCGCTGGCCGTCGTTCGATCGAGGGGGACGAGAATCCGCTTTGCCATACTGAACACCTCCAGATAGTGTGAACGCCAATGACCCTCCCTTTGGATGCGTCGCCTCCCGACGAGGGTTCCAGCGGACGGGGGAAGGACGGGGGCCCGGGGTCGGTCAAGCCGGCGTCGCGACCCGCTGCAAGAGGCGAAGCTCGTCGAGCACCCGTCCCAGACCCAGCGCGACGCAGGACATCGGCTCGTCGGCAATCGAGACGGGGAGGCGGGTCTCCTTGCGAAGCAGCTCGTCCAGGCCACGGAGGAGGGCTCCGCCACCGGTGAGGACGATTCCCTTGTCGACGATGTCGGCCGCGAGCTCGGGCGGGATCCGCTCGAGGCACGCGTGGACGGTGTCGACGATCACGGACACGATCTCGCGCAAGGCCTCCCGGACCTCGGCGTCCGTGACCACGACGGACTTCGGAATGCCGTCGACGAGATCGCGCCCCTTGACTTCCAGTGCCTGCGGCGCGCCGTCCCGGGACACGGCGGAGCCGAGGGCGATCTTGATCGCCTCGGCCTGCCGCTCGCCGACGAGCAGGTTGTAGTGCTTCCGAAGGTAGTGGATGATGGCTTCGTCCATCTCGTCGCCTGCGGTCCGGACCGATCGGCAATGGACGACACCCGAGACCGAAATGACGGCGACCTCCGTCGTGCCGCCGCCGATGTCGACGATGAGATTTCCTCCGGGGGCGGCGATCGGCAGCCCGGCGCCGATCGCGGCGGCCATGGGCTCCTCGACCAGATACACGTCGCGCGCGCCCGCCTGGAGGACGGAGTCTCGGACGGCCAACCGCTCCACTTCGGTGATCCCGGAGGGGATTCCGACGACCACGCGCGGGCGCAGAAGCGCGCGCGGCCCCCGGCAGGTCTTGGCGATGAAGTAGCCGAGCATCCCGCGCGCGATGTCGAAATCGGCGATCACCCCGTCCCTCAGCGGTCGAATCACCATGATCTGTCCCGGCGTCCTCCCGATCATTGCCTTGGCGTCGCGTCCGACCGCGAGCAGCGAGTGATTCGCCTCCCGAATCGCGACGATCGACGGCTCGTTGAGGACGATGCCCTCGCCCCGCATGAACACCACCGTGTTGGCGGTGCCGAGGTCGATGCCGAGGTCCGTCGACACCGCTCGGGGTAGCAGATTCGACAGCATCAGGGTCCCTTCCTCAGCGCCCGGGTACGTTCCCAAGGTGGCCGCGGCGCCGCCGACGGCGGCCGTCACTGCGCGGTCGGAGCGGGGCAGGTCGGGCCCGGCGGAGCGGCCGCTCGGGGGCAGGCGCGGCCCCACGACCGAATGCCCCGAGCGTGGCGGACAATCCCGACGTCCTCGCCTCGCGCGTGATGGCGGCTACGTCCCCGGCGCGGCCAACCCCGCGGGCGCGCCTCCTCGACGTCGTACACGGCCCGCCGGGCGCAGGCACCACCTCCGCGGCGTCGACGGCGATGGTCGTGCAACGGCGTTGCCAGGTCCTCTGGCAGCGAGCGTGGTCGAATACGCCGACGCCGGCGGCAGTTGCGGAGCCCCGGAGAGGGCTCTCGGACGACCAGAGTGGCCCGCAGTGTAATTCGTACAGGCCGGGCCTGTAAAAGCTACACGCGGGCGGAGGAACCTCGCGGTTCCCCGGCGCCGGCCGCCGCGGGTGTCGGGGAGGAAGATCGCCGCGGCCGGTCCCGCTAGCGGTCGGCTTCGGCGCCGGTGGGCTCGAGCGCCGGCTCGCCGAGCCGAGCGGGATGGGGCCGCGCGGGCCCGCCCCACCGCAGCATGACCGGCAGGACAATCAGCGAACCCGTCAGGGTCGCGATCATTCCGAGCGTCAGCAACAGGCCCAGCCCGAAGATCCCCCGATGATCGGCGACCATGAGGCTGCCGAAGCCGACGACGGTGGTGAGTCCATTGACGAGAACCGCCATCACGGTGCTCCGGGCGACGAGAGGGCCGTCGTGCTCGCGGCCCTCCAGGTACCGCAGCACGACGTTGAGGCCGAACTCCGCGCCCGCGCCGATGATCAGCGGGAGCCCGAAGACGTTGCCGAGGTTGAACGGCAGCGCGCAGACGTACATGAGGCCGACCGTCCAGAGCGTGCCGAGGCCCAGGGGCAGCAGCGCCAGGGCGGTCTCGCGCACATGGCGAATCAGGAGCGCGCTCAGGAGGCCGACCAGGATGATGGCGTAGAGCGTGCCTTGCTTGTAGCCCGTCTCCATGCGGCGGATCGCCTCGAAGGAGATGATCGGAGTGCCGGTCACGGCGGGGTCGACGCTCCGGAGGTCCCTCACGAAGGCCTCGGCGCCCGAGCGGCTCCAGACGTCCCCTCTGGGGTGGATCTGGAGCAGGAATCGGCCGCTCCGGCCGATGAACTTCCGCCGGAGCTCGTCGGGCACGTCGCCGACGCCGACCGGGCGCGGATGGAGGTTCCGCTGGAGGGTGTGGAGGCTGCTCATGAAGTCCCGGTAGATCTGGTTCTGGAGGTGGTTCAGCGCCGGCTCCGCGATCTCGCGGTCGGCCGCCCGGAGCTTCTGGATCAGCGCAGCGGCTTGATCCCGGACGCCGGCGACCGCGTCGCGGTCGGGGCCGGGGGACGCGGCGCCCGCCGCGATGTCGAAGCGGTGCCGGAGTCGCTCGAGCGCGGCCAGGAGCCGGCCGACATCGACGGGTTCGGCCACGCCGATCCGCACCGGCGCGACGACTGGCGCGAGATCCGCGAGGATCTTCTGCTTTGCCGCCTGGTCGCTCGGGAGCAACCGGAGGGCCGAGTCGACGTCGGAGACGGCTGGCAGTCGGTTAAAGGCCGCCACCTTCGCGCGAAGCTCGGCGAGCGATCCCGCGCTCGCGAGCGCGCTGTAGCCGGAGCGACCGGTCGCCAGCACCCGCTTTTCCCACACCACCGATTCCGTGCCCGGCGCCTGCAGGTTCAGCAAGTTGTAGTCGAAGTAGACGCCGCGGAGGGCGAGCAACGAGAGCACGGTGGCGACGGACGCCGCCGCGACGACGGTCTTCGGGTAGCGCGTCAGCCGCTCGATGAACGGGACGCGGATCCGCTCGAGCTCGATCGCCCGCGGCACCGGGCCGCGCGGGCGCCGGCCCTCGGGGCGGTCGACGAGGAGGATGAGGGCCGGGAACAGGGTCATCATCGACAGCCACGCGAGGAGGATCGCCGTCCCCGCGATGAAGCCGAGCTCCTGGATGCCGCGGAAGTCGGTGGCCATCAGCACGTAGAAGGTGCCGGCGGCGGTGAGCGCGCCGATGAGGATCCCGGGACCGCTTCGCGCTGCCGTGATCTCGAGCGCCTCGCGCTGACCCCGACCGAGAAACAGTTCCTCGTCGTGCCGGAAGAGGAAGTAAATCCCGTAGTCGATCCCAATGCCGATGACGATCGAGATGAATATCACCGAGAAGATCGACAGGTGCCCGACCACGAGCGTGATGACGCCGATCGACCAGCAGAGGCTCACCGCCAGCGTCGCGAGCATCAGGATCGGCATGCCCACCCGCAGGAACGCCAGCAGCAGGAGGCCGAGCGTGAACGCGAAGGCGAGGATCGTGGCGCGCTCGCTGTCTCGGAAGGCGGCGACCATCTCGTCGTTCGAGAGAGCGGGCAGTCCGGTGACGCCCACGTCCACGGCGGGGAACTCGTCCCGGAGGCGCGCGATAGTGCCCCGGAGCGTCTCGATCGCGTCCCGGTCGCCGGTGAAGCTGCCCTTCTCGCTCCTCGACTCGATCAGCATGAAGAGCAAGCGCTGGTCGTCGGAGAGGAAGTAGCCGTCGGCCTCGCCGTGGACGTCGAGCGAGAGCAGTGAGCCCCAGGGCGACCGGTAGGGCGCCGGCCGGTCCAGCCGCGTGGAGATCTGCCCGAGCAGGCTCTCGAGGAACCGGAGGTCGGCGGCGGTGCCCCCGGCGTTCAAGCCGAGGTCGAAGAAGGTCGAGACCATGGCGTTGCCGACCTGCGTGTTGACGTTGTCAACAAGCTGGTCGAGGGCGGGCCGTGCGGCGAAGGACTCGAGGAAATCCTGGTAGGCGAAGATCCTGTCGCGGACCTCCTTGAGCTTTGGCACCGGCAGGTAGAGGAGGGCACGGCCCTCGAAGCGCTCGGGGTCGATGCGGTAGGCGACCCGCTGGAACTTGGCCGGATACTGGCGGAGCTCACGGCCGAGGCGGCTCGCGTACTCCTTGGCCACCGTGAGATCTCGGCTCGCGACGACGACCGAGATCTCGTCGAGGCCGCCGAAGTCCTGGAGGTACTCGTTGTAGCGCACCACGTAGGCCTGGCCGGGGGGCAGGAGGTCGCGGCTGGCGGTCATGAACGTGAGCTCGCGGAGGGAGTAGACCACGCCGACGAGGGCGAAGAGGGCACCGAGGCCGACGGTGAGGGCGGGCCGCGCGCAGGCGACCTGCACGAGCCGCCGCAGGGCGCGGCCGGTCCGCAAGGCGCTCATCCCCGCCGACCTCGCCGGCGGCTCGCCGGTGGGCCGTCGGACGCCGAGCCGGCGCGCGAGGCCGTGCGAGCGGCGAGGCGTGAAGCCATCTACTCCAACCGTATCATAGCCGCGGCGTGCCGCCTGCCCCTGCGCGGAGGGCTGCCCGCCCGGGGCGTGGTTGGGTCCGGGGTCGCGCCGCGGCCGCGCGCGGGCGAGGGCGTCGCGCCCGCCGTGGCTTCAGCCCGCGGCCGTGAGGGCGGCCCTCGAATCGCTCCGGCGGCGCATCACGGCGAAGATGATGAGTCCGATGGCCGCCCACGCCGCTTCGCGGACCCGCCTGACCAGGCTGAACGAGACGGCCGCGGTCGACCCAAGGCCGAATCCGAGGAACGTCACGAGGTAGCCGCCCTCGGCGGCGCCGAGGCTCGCCGGGATCACGAAAGTCGCGAAGCGGACCGCGGTGCCGAAGGCTTCGATCACGGTCGCGGTGGTCAGCGACACGCGGACGCCGAGGAAGCGCAGGATCAGGTAAGCCTCGACGGAACCGACCAACCAGCCGGCGAAGTGGCAGGCGATCGAGAGGGCGAGGCGCCGTGGCTCTTCGCGATAGAAGCGCACGAGCACGTCGTCGACCTGGACGAGGGTATCCCGGGCGCCGAAGACCTGCGCGCCGAGCCGACCGAGCAGCCGCCCCGCCCGCCCGATCAGGCCGAACACCTGCGTGGCGACGAAACCGGCCACCGCGACGACCTCGACGACCAGCAGGACCTCCATCCCGTAGAGGACCGGCGAATCCGGCCGGGCGGTCCGCCAGGCGAGGGCGACGCCGAAGAGAAGGAAGAGGCCCTGGGCGATCGTGATGGTCGTCTTCGAGACGATCAGCGACGGCAGGCTCTCGCCGAGCGGCACCGCAGGGCGGAGCAACCACGCCTTCACCGCCTCGCCCCCGACGGACGCCGTCGTCACGTTGAAGGCTTCGCCCGCGAGGCGGGCCGAGACCAGCGTGCGGAAGGCGACGCGGTCGTGCCGGAACGCGAAGTGCCAGCCGAGCGTGTCGAACAGCGTCGCCAGCGTGATCGGGAAACAGAGCACGATGAGGATCCGCCAGGAGAGTCGGGCGATCGCGGCGGCGATCGCGGCCGGATCGTTGCGGGCGACGAGGACGGCGAGGAGCGCCGCGCCGAGGAGGAAGAGGAGGGCGTGGACGTAGCGCACGCGCCGGTGCTCCCTACGGCCTCGGCCGGCGTGGCCGGTGCGCCGCGACGCCGGCCGGCGAGCGGCGGTCGGCGCCGGCGCGGCTCGGCGGACCCGTCCTGGCGACCACGGCGCCGCGCCTCAACGCATCCGGGCCGCGAGACGGCTTGCGAGTGCCAGGAGCAGAAAAATCGGCGTGCCCACGGAGGCGACGGCCACGAACCAGGCGGCCTTCCCCGCCGCCGCCAGGGCGACCACTAGATAGATGAAGTCGCGGTGGGAAAACTGCTCGGTGATCCGGGCGACCACCGGGGCGTCGGCGGTGGGCACTTCATCCTCGAGGGTCTGCCGAAAGAGGACGGCCGCGGCGCCGAGCGAACTCGCGACGAGGACGGCGCCGAGGAGCAGCGGCCACAGCGCGTGGACCGCGAGGCTCCAGCCGATCGCCATGCACGAGAAGACGGCCGCGTGGACGAGATTGTCGCCCCAGTAGTCGAGGATGGCGCCGCGGCGCGACTCCAGAAACTTGAGCCGGGCGAGCTCGCCGTCGCAGCCGTCCAGGATCGAATGCGCCAGGAAGAGCAGGGCCCCCGGGAGCTGGTAGGCGGGCGAGGAGGTGAGGAAGAACGGGGCGCCGGCGAGGCCAACCGAGACGCTCGCGAGGGTCATGACGTTGGGCGTCACGGGGGTGGCGACCAGGCGCCGCGTAATGGCGAGCGAGATTCGGCGCTCGAGGTAGCGCGAGGTGACGCCTTCGCCGCGCTTGATGAGGCTCCCGAGCAGCCACGTCTCCGCGCGTGGGAGGTCAGCGCGCGTGGCGAGCGGGAACCGGCCCCGCGGCTCCAGGGCCCGGTCTACCACCGCGACGGTGCCGCGGAGGGCGGTGACGAGGTCGGCGAGGGTCCGGCAGCGGGTCGCCGCGGCGAGGATCGCGGACGGCTCGCCGCTCTCGATCACGGCCACCTCGGCGTCGTCGACGTAAAGGGTGTCCTTCGCCAGGGGCAGCTCGAGGAGCGCGCGGAACCACTGCGGCGTCGGGACGACGTTGGCCGCCAGCACGACCACCCGCCCGGGCGCGGGCGCCTCGCCGTCGGCGGCCGGCGCGGCCGGCCGGGCGCCTGGGCGCCCGTCGCCGCTCGGAGCAGAGCCGAACGCCCAGACGCGCCCGAACCCCGCGCGCCCGCCGGCCAGCACGACGCGGCGGAGCAGGGGAAGGCCGGCGACGACGGTGCCGGGCGAGACCGCATCGACCCCGCCCGTCGCCGGAGGGAGCACCACCAGGATGCTCGCCGCCGCCCCGGTGCCGGGAGCCCCCACCGGCGTCAGACCGAGCGTTCCATCGACGCCGTCGGCGCGGCGAGGGGCAGCGCCAGCGCTTGCGCGCCACGTTGGCTCGACTCGCGCGCGAGCGCGTGCAGCACGACGCAGAGCGAGGCCTCCGCGAGGTTCGAGCCGTGCGGAGCGGACCCTGTCACCTCGGCGAGGAACTGGTCGACCACCGGCTCGAACCAGTCCGGATGCCAGGATCCGTCGGACAGGGGGGGCGGTAGCGACCAGCGTCGCTCGCTGCCATGCCGCGTCACCGTCAGGGTGTCGCCGTCGAGCTCGATCCGGCCCGCGGTGCCGGTCAGCTCGGCCCAATTCTGCCTCGCGTCAGCTGCCCAGGTGAGGAAGACTTCGGCGGCGGCGCCGGGAAACGTCAGCACGACGGCCGCGGTGTCCTCGACAGGCCAGTCCGTGTGCCGGCGCGTCTCGAGCCGGGCGGCGATCGAGGTCGGGCGCTTCCCGATCCATCGCTGGACGACGTAGAAGGCGTGCCAGCCGTGGTCGGCCAGGATGCCACCGCACGCGACGGCCGGTTCGAGGCGCCAGTTCTGCGACGGCGTGTCGCCGGCCGGAGCGGGGCGGGTCCGCAGGGTGTGCCAGACGACCCGCGAGACCTCGCCGATCTCGCCCCCCCGGAGGAGTTCCCGGACCTGTCGGATGATGGGCGCGTGTTGCCAGTTGTCGACGCTCTGAAGGACGCGACCGCTCGCGGCCGCAAGCTGCGCCAGCGAGCGCACCTCGTCGACCGAACAGACCAGGGGTTTCTCGCACAGAACGTGCAAGCCTCGCCGAAGCGCGCCCCGGATCAGCGGCGCGTGGCTCGACGGCGGCGTGCAGATGTCGACGAAGTCGACGGAGGCGTCGGCCAGCAACTCGTCGGTTGAATCGTACCAGCGGGCGCCTGGCAGGCGCGCGTGGCACTCGGCCCGGCGGCCGGGCCGGGCGTCGGTCGCCGCGACGATCTCGACGTCCGGACGACGCATCCAGCCAGGCAGATGTCCGTGCAGGGCGACATTGCCGAGGCCCAGGAGCGCTCCGCGCAGCATGCTAGCGGAGCCTGCGCGCGCGGACGACGGTGCCCAGCGCCTCGTCGCGGCCGGCGAGGCCGGCCCGCGCGGCGTCCTCGGTGAAGAAGGGCGCCGGCGCGCCCGCGCGCGTCGTCCTGACGCCGCGACGCCACCGACTCTCCCGATCGCCCGCGCGGCTAACCCGCGCGGCGGCGAGCGGCCGCCCGGTCCAGGCCCTCCCGGCGAGGTGTTCGTTCGATCCGTGCGGGAGCGACGGACCCGCACCGGAGGTCACCGTCGCGCCCCGGATCTCGACCCGCGGTAGGGCTCGACCGAGAGGCACAAGGGGACGGACGTCGCGTCGCCCAATCGTGATGCCCTCCGCACCAGCCGAGGAGCTCCAGCACCTGCGTCGTCTGCGGGAAGCTTGCGGAATTATGGCTTGCCGCGTTCGCGTTTTAAACCGAAAATACGGGTGACCGTCGGGGGGGTCCGCCAGACTCGCGGAGGGCCCCGGGCCCGGGGACCGCCCTCGGCGGACCTTCTCGCGCATCCAGCGAGTCACGTGGCGCCCCGCGGAGCGGCGGGGTGCCGCCGCGCGGGGCGGCTCGAAGTGGGCCGACGCAGGCACGCGGTCGCCCCCGGCTACGCATGTCGAGAAAAACTCTGCCACCACGTCAGGAAGGGCGACCGAGCCGAGCGTGGGGGTGCCTGCTCGGAGGACGCCGCGAGAGGGGGCGGGAATGGGCCCGTACCGGGAATCGCGGATCACGGCGATAGCGCTCACCGGCGGAGTCGTGCTCTGGCTCGCCTTCGCGGTGCCTCCCGCATCGGCCGAGTGGTTCACCGATCTCTATTTGGAAGGCGCGTCCACGGGCAAGGCCGACGTCAAGGTTGACTCGCCGACAGGGGAGACGACCCTCAAGAACATAAGGTTCAACCGGTCGTCGGGTTATGGCGTCCGGATCGGATACTGGCTCGATGTCGCGCGGTACTTTGGGGTATCGCTGGATGTCTCGCACTTCCGGCCGGATACGGTCCCGTCGTCGCTCAAGCGCCTCGACCTCTATATGACGCCCATGGCGTTCGACCTGATGCTCCGATGGCCGCTGCTGGTGACCGACGCGATTCCCCAGGGCCGGCTGCAGCCGTATCTGACCGTCGGACCGGCAGTCGCGCTGGCGGAGGCCAAGGACACGACGAACCTGATGCCCACGGACCAGTACGAGACCGACTTCCCGCTGGGCCTGCAGGCCGCCGCCGGGGTCGTGTGGCAGTTCTACCCGCACGTCGCGCTCTTCGCGGAGTACCGGTACAGCCATTTCAGTCCCGAATTCACGTTCCGGACTCCGCCGGGCTCGACGAGGCTGCGGTTCGATCTCGACACGCGCTACCCGCTCGCCGGCATCTCGGTGCGCTTCTGAGGGCAGCCGGAGGCGACATCGGACGCGCCCGGCCGTTGGTCGACGCGCGCGTCCACTGGCCGCCGCGCGGGCGGAGTTACTCGAGCCCGTGCGCGCGGACGACCGCGTCGAGCGCCTCGTCGAGGATGGCGAGACCGGTCAGCGCGGTGTCTTCGGTAATGACCAGGGGCGGGTTGATCCGGACCACGTGCGAGTACGCCATCGCGACCAGGCCGCGCCGTAGACACTCCTGATAGAGTGCTCGCGTGACCGCCGGCGGGAGCGGCTCCTTGGTCGCGCGATCCCGAACGAGCTCGATCCCGAGCATGAGGCCTCGCCCCCGCACCTCCCCGACACACCGGTACTTCTCCTTCAGCGCTTCGAGACGCTCGAGCATGACCTTGCCCACGCGCTCGGCGTTCGTCACGAGATCCTCCTCCAGGATGATCTCGAGGGCGGCCAGCCCGGCGGCCGCCGCCAGCGGGTTGCCCCCGTAGCTCGACGAGCTTGCGCTGGGGTTCGACCACGGCTTCCGTGCCGTGAGGTCGTCGGTGGAGACCACGGCGCTCAGGGGGAAACCGCCGCCCACGCCCTTGCCGACCGTCATGACGTCGGGGATCACGCCGTCGCCGTCGCAGCCCCACATGGATCCCGTCCGACCGAAGCCCGTGAGCATCTCGTCGGCGATGAGGAGGGCGCCGTGGTCTCGGGCGACCGCCTGCACCGCCTTCAGGAACCCGGGAGGCGGGATCACGTTGCCGGCCGTGCCCTGGATGGGCTCGACGATGATGGCGCTGATCTCGCCCCCCGTCTGGTACCGGATGACGTCGCGCAGGTACTCCGCACACGCGATCCCGCAGTCCGGGTAGCGCAGGCGGAGCGGGCAGCGGTAGCAGTCGGCGTAGGGCGAGAGGTGGTGACCCGGTGTGAAGGGCCCCTGGTGGTGCTTGAAATCGCTTCCCAGGAGCCCGAGCACTCCGCCGGTCTTGCCGTGAAACCCTCCCCAGAATCCGATGACCTCGTGCTTGCCGGTGGCGGCCTTGGCCAAGCGCAGGGCCGCCTCGACGGCCTCCGCGCCTCCGGAAAACATTTGAATGCGCGCCAGCCCTGCGGGCGTCGTCTTGGCCAGCAGCTCGAGGAAGCGCGCGCGCGTCTCCGTCGTGAAGCTGCCGAACGTCAGTTGCTCGACCTGCCGCTTCAGCGCTTCGACGTAGTGCGGGTGGCAGTGGCCGACGCTCCCGACGCCGATGCCCGCCATGAAGTCGACGTATTCGTTGCCGTCCTCGTCGACGAGGGTGCATCCAGCGCCGCGGGCCATCGCGAGCCCGGAGTAGAGGGCGTACGACTGAAGCCCGGCGGCGATGTGTCGTGCTTCCCGCTCGACGATCTGACGCGACCGCGGACCCACGCGGCGAGGCGTCGTCACCGGAGGACCTCCGAAAATCGGCGTGCCAGGTGAGACGCGATCCGGGCCGCGGCCTCGTCCCGGTAGAGCGCGAAGCTCGGCCACGCGTTGAGGTCGAGGAGCACGATCTCGCCCGGCGCACTCACGAGGGCGTCTCCGCCGTACACTTCCAGGCCGAGGGCCGTCGCCGCCCTGGCCGCCAGGCGCGCCAGGCGCCCGCCGTCGATCGGGTAGCGCACGGGTTGCTGGTCCTTCGGGTAGAACCACCGGAACCACGGGGTCTCGCCGGGGCCGGGCGCCTCGACACCGACCCCGTAGAACTTGACGAGGTCCCCCTCGAGGTGCGGCTGGATCACGGCCCGAGCGATGCCGCGCGCGGCAAGTCCGTGCAGCGCCGCTTCGACGGCCTCGCCGGTCGGCGCGAACACCACGTCGCCCTCGCGGGTATTGTGGACGTCCGCGCGCTTGACCCAGGCGGGCAGGGCACCGTGGCCGGGGCCGCCCGTGGTCGGCACGATCCGGCTCTCGACGAACGGCAGGCCGGCCGCCGCGAGCCGGGTGACCATCCGCACCCGATACGTGTTCAGGACCGCTTCCGGTCGATTCACGAGGGGTGCGCCCCCCGCCTCCCACGCCCGGAGGTGCCGGAGCGCCTCGAGCCGCTCGCACATCAGGAAGGCGCAGCGCGGCCGGCCGTCGAAGGGACCACTCAACTCCTCGGGGCCCTTGAGGACCACCTGAAACCCCTCGGCCTCGAGATGCTTCCCGGTCAGGCGCAGGATCTCGGCGTCGTCGTTCTCTCGGCCCGGGGAATGCGCCCGCTCCCGAAAGATACCCCAGCAACTGGCGGTGCTCACACGGTCCCTCCCGGGCGGATCATGACGACCGTGCGCCGAGGGCCAGCGCCTCGGCGAGCGCGACGTCGTCGCCCCGGTCGACGTCCACCACGGTCTGGATCACCTCGCCGTACAGCGGCTCTCCGCTCCTGGAGAGCCACGTCAGGAACTCCCGCAGCCGTCCCATCCCGGGGGGCGCGTCCATCGTCCGGACGCGCTCCGGCACGAGATACATTCCGGCCGTCACCAGCTCTCCCGCGCCCCCTCCGAGCTCCGTGACCCGGCCGGTCGCGTCGACCCGTACCCAGAGGGGCCGCTCGTCGGCGACCAACGGCGTCACGGCCAGCACCGTGGCGTCGGGAGGCCGCTGCGCCGCGGCCTCGACGAAGCGCACAAAGTCGGCCTCGCGACACCACGCGTCGACGGTCGACACCAGCATCCGGCCCGTACCGCCACGGGTCACCTCGAGAAAGCTCTCGTAGGACGAGGCGGTCGTCTTCACGATGAACTCGGCGTCGACCTCGGGCAATCGCGCCCGCACCCACTCCACGCAGGCGCGCGCCCGTTCGTTCACGATGATGCGGAGCGAGGTGACACCGGCGGCGCGAAAGTTTCGAATCACCGCCTCGATGAGTGGCACGCCGGCCACGGGGACCAGCGGCTTCGGCACGGTCCAGCCGGCACGGCGAAGCCGGCTGCCGTCCCCCGCGGCAATGATCCCGCCCGTGAGAGCCGGCGCGAGCGTCACAGGACCGCCTCCAGCTCGGCCAGGGAGGAGATGACCCGGTCGGCCGGGCAGCAGGGTGTCCGGGTCCCGCTCTCCTCGCCGGCGAGCCAGATGTGACGCATGCCCACGGCGCGCGCGCCCGCCATGTCCCGGGTCGGCGAATCGCCGACGAACGTCGCGTCGGCCGGCGTCATCCCCAGCTCCTCGACGGCCCGGTCGAAGATGCGGGGGTCGGGTTTCCGGCATCCGACGCGACACGAATCGACGATGACGCTGAAGAGCTCACGGATTCCCGCGTCGTCGCAGACGGTCTCGAGGTTGCCGTAGAAGTTCGAGACGATTCCCAGCCGGTATCGGCGGCCAAGCCGCGACAGCAGCGGCGTGTTGCCGCGCAGGGTCTCGAGGGCACCCTCGAGGAAGCGGCTCGCGACCCGGCCGACCAGTGCGTCGTCGCCGTCCAGCCCGAGCCCCCGGGCGAGGCTCGCGGCGAGACGAAGGACGGTCTCGCGAAACGACAGGGTCGGCGGGGTCGCGCGGACGAGCGCGTCGTCGGCCGCGTAGAAGAGCGGGTCGAATCGCGCGGGCTCGAGCCGGACGCCCTCGGTACGATAGAGGCGGGCAAACCGCTCCTTCCAGGTCACACCGTCGGCGTCCAGGGTGCCGCCGAAGTCAAAGAGCACCGCGCGTTCCACAGGCCTCCCCGGCAGCGCCGCGACGGACCGGAACCGCGCGGCGCCCCCCGTTCCCGCGTGGGATGATGTCACACATTAGGTCACCGGCGGGCAAGGATCATTCCGGCCGGGCCTCGATCGCGAGCGCGCGCTCCATCGACTCGCCCGGCGACGTCGAGGACGCCCGGGGCGGTTGGCTCCACTGCAGCAGGACCGGAAGCACGACGAGAGCCGCCGTCAGCGTGGCGGCCATGCCCAGGGTGAGGAGGAGCCCGAGGCCGAAGATCCCGCGGTGGTCGGCGACCATCAGGCTGCCGAAGCCGACGACCGTGGTGAGACCGTTGACGAGGACTGCCATGACCGTGCTCCGGGCGACCAGCGGGCCGCCATACTCACGGCCCTCGAGGTAGCGCAGCACGACGTTGAGGCCGAACTCGGCGCCGGTGCCGATGATCAGCGGGAGCCCGAAGACGTTGCCGAAGTTGAAGGGCAGCCGGAAGAGGTACATGAGGCCCGTGGTCCAGAGCGTCCCGAGGACCAGCGGGACCAGCCCGAGCGCGGCCTCGCGGAACCGGCGGATCAGCAGCGCGCTCAGGAGCGCGACGACCAGGAACGCATAGACCGTGCCCTCCTTGTACGCCCGCTCCATGTAGTTGATCGCCTCGAAGGTGATGATGGGCGTGCCCGTCACCTCGGGGTCGACGCTGCGGAGGTCCGCGACGAAGCGCTCGGCGCCGCGCCGATCCCAGATGTCGACACCAGGGTGGATCTGCAGCAGGAAGCGCCCGCCGGGCGAGACGAACTGGCGCCGGAGCTCGCTGGGAACGTCGTTGACCGAGATCTCGCGCGGGTGCAGGTTCCGCTGGAGGCGGTGGAGAGAGCCGGCAAAGTCACGGTAGACCTGATCCTGCAGGAGGGTCAAGGCCGGCTCCGACACGTCCCGGTCCGTACGCTGGAGCTTGGCGCTGAGCGCCGCGACCCGGTCCCGGACGGCGGCGGCGTCGTCGCGATCGGGGCCGGGCGGGGCCTCGCCGGCGGCGACGTCGAACCGATGCTTGAGCGTCGCCAGCGCGGCCGCGAGGCGGTCCACGTCGACCGGCTCCGGGATGCCGACCCGGACGGGCGCCACGATCGGCGTGATCTCGCCGATGATCCCGAGCTTCGCCGGCTGGTCCTCCGGAGGGACGCGGCGGTCGAGAGGGCGCTGAACCCCGAGCGCCCCGCCGCCAGGATGCGCTTCTCCCAGACCACCGACTCGGTGCCGAGGGCCTGCAGGTTCAGCAGGTTGTAGTCGAAGCGGAGGCCGGGCAGCGCAGCCAGCGAGAGGACGGTGACGAGGGCGGCGGCCGTCACGACCGTCTTCGGGTACCGGGTGATGCGCTCGACGAAGGGCACCCGGATCCGCTCGATCTCGAGCACGCGCGGGGTCGGGACCGGCGCGCGCGCGGGGCGACGACGATCGACCAGGATGATGAGCGCGGGAAACAGCGTCATCATCGAGAGCCACGCGAGCAGGATCGACGTGCCGGCGATGAAGCCGAGCTCCTGGATCCCCCGGAACTCGGTCGCCGTCAGCACGTAGAAGGTGCCCGCCGCGGTCAGCGCCCCGATCAACATCCCGGGGCCACTCCGCGCCGCCGTCAACTCGAGCGCCTCCCGCGGACTGCGACCGAGGAACAGCTCCTCGTCGTGCCGGAAGAGGAAGTAGATCCCGTAGTCAGTCCCGATGCCGACGACGATCGAGATGAACATCACCGAGAAGATCGACAGGTGCCCGACCACTGCCGTGATGACGCCCATCGACCAGCAGAGGCTGACCGCGAGCGTGGCGAGCATCAGGATCGGCAGGCCCACGCGGAGAAACGCCACCAACAGGAGCCCGAGTGTGAGGGCAAAGGCCAGGAGCGTGGCGCGCCGGCTGTCGCGGAAGGCGGCCACCATCTCGTCGTTCGATAGCGCCGGCCCCCCCGTGACACCGGCCGTCACGTCGGGGAACTGGTCGCGGAGGCCGGCGATCGTCCCGCGCAACGTCTCGATCGCCTCGCGATCCCCGGTGAAGCTCCCCCGTTTCCCGACGCCCTCGGCGAGGAGGAAGAGGAGGCGCTTGTCGTCGGAGAGGAAGTAGCCGTCGTCCTCGCCGCCCGTGTCCGGGCCGAAGAGCGAGCCCCACGGTGACCGGTACGGCGACGGGGAGTCCAGTCGGGCCGACATCTGCGCGAGCAAGTCCTTGAGGACGCGGAGGTCGACGTCCGTCTTGCCCTCGTCGAGGCCGACGTCGAAGAAGCTCGTGACGATGGCGCCGCCGATCTGCGTGCTGATGTTCTCGACGAGCTGATCGAGCGTCGGGCGCGCCGCGAACGACTCCACGAAGCTCTGGTGCTCGAGGATCTTGTCGCGGATGTCCCGGAGCTTCGCCGTGGACGCGTAGAGGAGCGCCCGACCCTCGAACTGCTTGGGGTCCGTCCGGTACGCGACGCGCTCGAAGCGGTCCGGGTACTTCCGGAGCTCGTGGGCGACCTGGCTCGCGTAGGCCTTGGCCAGGGCCAGGCGCGGCGCCTGGACGGCGACGACGATCTGATCGGGGTCGGCGAACTCCCGGGAGTCCTCGGCGTAGCGCTGCAGGTAGGCGCCGCCGCGCGGGAGGAGGTCCTTCCCGGACGTGATGAAGGTGAGCTCGCGGAGTGAATAGGCGACACCGGCGGCGGCGACGAGCAGCGAGACGACGACGGTGAGGACAGGCCGGGCGGTGGCGACCTGCACCAGTCGCCGGAGCGCGCGGCCGGTTCGCAGGACGACGCTCATCCGATGGGGCCCGACCTAATCCGCACCGCTGATGAACCGCTCGAGGCGCTCCCGCGCGAGGGCGTCCGGCCACTGCTCCGGCGGGGATTTCATCAAGTAGGCGGAGGGCGCGAGGAGCGCGCCCTTCAGTCCACGGTCGAGCGCGAGCCGGCAGCAGCGGATGGCATCGATCACCACGCCCGCCGAGTTGGGTGAGTCCCACACTTCCAGCTTCAGCTCGATGGTGAGGGGCTGGTCTCCGAACCCCCGCCCCTCAAGCCGAATGTGCGCCCACTTCCGGTCCTCGAGCCAGGGGACGAAGTCGCTCGGGCCGATGTGGACGTTGTCGGCCTCGAGCTCGTGCGCGAGCTGGGAGCGGACGGCGTCGGTCTTCGAGGTCTTCTTCGACGCCAGACGCTCCCGCTCGAGCATGTTGTAGAAGTCGGTGTTGCCGCCGACGTTGAGCTGGCTCGTCCGCTCGAGACGCACGCCCCGCTCCATGAACAGGCGCGTGAGCACGCGGTGCACGATGGTGGCGCCGACCTGCGACTTCACGTCGTCGCCGACGACGGGCAGCCCGCGCTCCTCGAAGCGCCGTTGCCAGTAGGCCTCCCGCGCGATGAAGACCGGGATGCAGTTGACGAACCCACAGCCCGCGTCGAGGATCTGCTCGACGTACCACTTGGTTGCCATCTCGCTGCCGACGGGGAGGAAGTTGACGACGACCTGCGTGCCCGTGTCGCGGAGGATGCCGACGATGTCGGCCGTCGAGCCCGGCGCGCGCGTGATCAGCTGCGACAGATAGTGGCCGAGCCCGTCGTGCGTCATCCCCCGCTGGACGGCGACGCCGAGTGGGGGCACCGCGGCGAAGCGCGCCGTGTTGTTCGGCGGCGTGAAGATCGCCTCCGAGAGGTCCCGCCCGACCTTGCGCGCATCGATGTCGAAGGCCGCCGAGAACTCGATGTCACCGACGTGATAGTCGCCGAGCCGCGGGTGCATGAGCCCGGGGATGAACGCCGCGTCCGGCGCGCCCCGGTAGTATTGGACGCCCTGAACGAGAGCGGATGCGCAGTTGCCGACGCCGATGATCGCGACGCGAACGGCGGATGCCACGAGGTGCCTCCTTGGCTGTTTGAATGCGCCAGTGTACCACGGGGCCGGCGCGCCCCCGCCACGCCCGCCGGCCGGCCGCTACTCGGTGTAGAAGAGGAGCACGACCGACATCAGCACGAGGACCGTGGGCCAGAGCAGGTGCAGCCGTGAACCCGGCCCGGCGCGGCGCGACAGCAGGAGCGCCGCGCCCGCGGCGAGTCCGGCCAGCCCCATGGCCGCGTGCTGGGCGTAGATCCAGTCGAGATGCAGCCGGCCCTCGTGGAAGTGCAGGAACAGGCCGACGCCGCCCACGAGCGCCAGCGCGGACACGAGCCAGAGGCTCGGCCGCCGCCTGACCCCGCCGCCGCCGTAGAGCGCCTCGGCCAGGCCGATCGCGATCGGGATCAGCGTCAGGAGCTTGTGCTGGAGGACCTCGGTGTCGCCGAGGCTCTCCCGAAGCCCGAGTGGTCCCCACGGCCACGCCTCGGGATCGCTGCGGACGAAGAGATACACGCCGAAGGCGATCCAGAGCGCCGCGCTGGCGGCGGACCACGCGCGACGGCGCGGGCCGCGCGCCTGCCAGAACGCGACGGCGGCGATCACCAACAGGAAGACGCCGGACGAGCGGTGGTTGAATTCGGAGTACGCGATCTCGGGGCCGCTGCGGATGGCGCCGTGGTGGTGCTCGGGGGCGCCGGCGCCGCCGTACGGCGCCAGGTACGGATTCTGGTCGGCGTAGACCCCGCGGGGGTTCGGGTACCACGCCCACACGTGCACGATCGCGAGCTTCGGATGGAAGAGCACGAATGGAGCACCGCTCACGGGGTGGACCTTCGGGCAGCTCGCGGGCGCCGGCGCGGGGAGCTCCCGGTAGTCCCGGTAGTGGCAGCTCGCCTCGTGCTCGCTCCAGGCCGCCCCCGGGAAGGGATTCGTGTCGAGCCTGGACGACGGCAGCGCGTATTCCGCGGCGGCGAGCTGCCAGCGTCCGTCGCGCGTCGGGACGTAGATCAGCATCGGGGCGGACGCGAGCACGCGGCCCGCCGAGAACAGGCCGGCGGCCGCCGAGAACATCTGCGCGTTTACGTTCATGAAGTGAACGCCATGGTTGGCTTCCATGCCGCTGATCTGGACGTAGCCGTCGGCCCGCGCCTTCTCGATGTCGAGGTACCTCGCCGTCGCCTGCCGCACCGCCGCCAGCACCGCCTCCGCGGCGAGGCCGGGGGCGGCCGCGGCCACCGGCGGCGGGGGGGCCGAGACGGCTTGGGCCGAGCCGTGGGCGGCGGCCGGGCCCGGTGCGGCCGCCCAAGAGAGCAGGACCGAGGCGCCGAGCGCAAGAATATCGTGGACACGCATAGCCCGTAACGCTAGCATAGGCCGTGCTCGGGGCGCGTCTTCCGGTGCTCTCCCCGCTTCTGCTCGCGGCCAGCCTCTTCTCCCTCGCGTACGCGGTCTTCGCCGTCGCCCGGGTGCGCGCGTTCGCCCGGCAGCGGCCGCGGCCCGCGGCCGGTCCGCCCGTCACCGTGCTCAAGCCGCTCAGGGGCGCGGAGCCGAGCCTCTACGAGAACCTCCGCTCCTTCTGCGAGCAAGACTATCCCGAGTTTCAGGTCGTCTTCGGGGTGCGCGACCCGCAGGACCCGGCGATCGCGGTCGCGGAGCGGGTCATGCGCGACCTGCCCGGGCGCGACCTCGCCCTCGTCGTGGACGACCGGGTGATCGGCGCCAACCTCAAGGTCAGCAACCTCGCCAACATGTACGGCGCGGCGAAGCACGACCTCCTGGTCATAGCCGACAGCGACATGCGGGTCGACCGGAGCTACCTCGGCAGCGTCGTCGGGCCGCTCCGGGACCCCGCCGTCGGGGTGGTCACGTGTCTGTACGCCGGACGCGCCACGGGCGGCGTGTGGGCCGGGCTCGGGGCGATGTTCATCAACGACTGGTTCCTGCCCTCGGTCCTGGTGGCGCGGTCGCTCCAGCCGGGCCGCTTCTGCCTGGGCGCGACCATGGCCGTGCGCCGGGAGGCCCTCGAGGCGATCGGGGGGTTTGCGGCCCTGGGCCCCTACCTCGCCGACGACTACATGCTGGGTGTCTTTATGAACCGGAGGGGCCTCCAGGTGGCCCTCGCGCCCTACGTCGTCGAGAACACTGTCTGGGAGCCGGACCTCCGGACGCTCTTCACCCACGAGCTCCGGTGGGCACGGACGGTCCGGACGGCCCAGCCGGTCGGTCACGCGATGTCCTTCGTCACGCATTCCCTTGTATTGTCCGGCGCGTATCTGCTGGTATCATCCTTGAGTATCGTGGGCGCGGCCGTGGCGGGCGGAGCCTTGGCGCTGCGGCTTGGCGTCCACTACGCGGTCCGGGCGAGTCTCGGCTTGCGCGAGCCCGCCCGCGCCTGGCTCGTGCCACTCCGAGACGCCCTCTGTTTCGTGGTGTGGATCGCGAGTTTCTGGGGGCGCACCGTCCATTGGGGCGGCCGGAAGTTTGCCGTGGCGTCTGACGGTCGGATGTCGGCGAACGGGGGACATCACTCATGCTGAAGACGCTGTTTCTGCACCCGCCCTCCTTCGAGGGCTTCGACGGAGGAGCGGGTTCGCGATACCAGGCGAGGCGGGAGATCCGCTCGTTTTGGTATCCCACCTGGCTCGCCCAGCCTGCCGCGCTGGTTCCGGGCAGCCGCCTCATCGACGCCCCTCCCGCCGGCATCACGCTCGAGCGGGTCCTGCCGCTCGCCAAAGACTACGAGGTCTGCGTCCTGCACACGAGCACGCCGTCGTTCGCCTCGGACGTGCGCGTGGCGGAGAAGAACATGAACCCCCGGCTCCTCGTCGGGTTCGTGGGCGCCCACGTGGCGGTGGCGCCGGAGGCGTCGCTCCGGGCCTCGGAGGCGATCGACTTCGTCGCCCGCAACGAGTTCGACTTCACGATCCGGGAGGTGGCGGAGGGCCGCCCGCTGTCCGCCGTCGACGGGCTCAGCTATCGCACGGACGGGCGCATCCTCCACAACCGCGAGCGCGCCACGCTCGAGGACATGGACCGGCTGCCGTTCGTGGTGGACGTCTACAAGCGCGACCTCCGGGTCGAGGACTACTTCATCGGCTACCTGCTGCACCCCTACGTCTCCCTCTACACCGGCCGCGGCTGTCGGTCGAAGTGCACCTTCTGCCTCTGGCCGCAGACGGTCGGCGGGCACCGCTACCGGACCCGGACGCCTGACCACGTGGCCGACGAGATCGCGCTGGCCACGACGTACTTCCCCCACGTGAAGGAGTACTTCTTCGACGACGACACGTTCACCGACGACCTGCCCCGGGCCGAGGTCATCGCCAGGCGCCTCGGCAAGCTCGGCGTCACCTGGTCGTGCAACGCGAAGGCCAACGTCCCCTACGAGACGCTCAAGGTGATGCGGGACAACGGCCTGCGCCTCCTCCTCGTGGGCTACGAGTCCGGCAACCAGCAGATCCTCAACAATATCAAGAAGGGGCTCCGGCTCGACGTCGCCCGCAAGTTCACGCGGGACTGCCGCATGCTCGGCATCACGATCCACGGCACCTTCATCCTCGGCCTGCCCGGCGAGACGCGGGAGACGATCGAGGAGACGATCCGCTACGCGCGGGAGATCAACCCACACACGATCCAGGTCTCGATCGCGGCGCCCTATCCCGGCACCTCGATGCACCGAGAGGCAGTGGAGAACGGCTGGCTGCAAAACGACGGCCAGGCGCTCGTGAACGCCCGCGGGGTGCAGATCAGTGCGCTCAGCTACGCGCACCTGCCGCACACCGAGATCTTCGACTCCGTGGAGACGTTCTACAAGCGCTTCTACTTTCGACCGGGCAAGGTCGCCGCGCTCGTCTCGGAGATGGTGAAGAGCCCGGACACGATGCGGCGGCGCCTGCGGGAAGGGGTGGAGTTCTTCCGCTTCCTCGCCCACCGCTAGCCTGGGCGCTCGGACGCCGAGGACACCTCGGGCCCGGCACCCCGCCGGGCCCGTCGTCTCTCCGCCGCGGCGGGCGCTACGACGTGTTGCGCTTCTGCTTGGCGGCCTCCTCGTAGTGGAACTCCTCCTGCTTGGTCCTCATCTTCTTGACGAGCTCCTGGTACGAGGAGGTCTGAATGATCCGGTTGAATTGGGTCCGGTAGTTGCTGATAAGGCTCACGCTCTCGATGACGACGTCGTACACCAGCCATCGGTCGCCGCGGCGCATCATCCGGTATTCGATCGGTACTTCCGTGCCCTGCTTCGTGATGAGCTTGGTCCGGACGCTGGCGAGATCGCCCTCGACGCTCTCGCCCACGTACTGGATCTTTTCGCCGCCGTACAGCTCGATCTTCGAGATATACGATCGTTCCAGGAGATCGCCGAACAGCTTGACGAACTCCTCGCGCTGGCCGTCCGTCAGCGACTGCCAGTGGCGGGCCAGCGAACGCCGGGCCGTCTCCGCCCAGTCGAAGATGTCGTTGGCGATGACCCGCACCTGCCGCCGCCGCTCGAGGGCCGTGGCCTCGCCCTTCAGGGCGGGCTCTTCGAGCGTCTTGACCACACGGTCGACGTGGGCCCTGAGCTGGTCGGTCGGCGGCCCCGCGCAGGCCGC
>Ga0209161_10000303_pt1 | contig 39690 bp, 42 predicted proteins | sample GraSoiAngelo_155_FD_186169 | JGI IMG/M metagenome (GOLD analysis project Ga0209161, IMG submission 186169) | Grasslands soil microbial communities from the Angelo Coastal Reserve, California, USA - 14_1009_13_30cm (SPAdes) (version 2) | ecosystem: Environmental > Terrestrial > Soil > Grasslands... | reverse complement strand
CTCGACGAACGGAACGTGAACGAATGGAAGGCGTTCTTCATCGGGGGCCGGTTCGCCGTCGAGATGGCGAACGTCCTGTCGCGGCAGCCTCCGGGATGGAAGGACTTCGGGAAGTTCCTCAACCGCAAGACGTCGGTCGGCGCGACGAACTATGTGCGCATTCAGTATTCATACAACCCGGAGTTACTGGAGCGAGGGCAAGTGGAGCTGAGCCGGCGTCTCTCGGGCGGTTCCCCCGACACCCCGAACCTCTTCAAAGCCGCGTCGCCCGACTTCCCGAACGTGTACTTGTTGTGAATCGGCCGCCGGCGTCGAATGCCGGGCTCATCTTTTTATCGCGCTTGCCACTTCCGCGGATATGGCGCTCCAGGCCCCGCGCGACCGCGGCTGGACCCTGCACGCCTCCCTGATTGTCCTGATTCTGTTTTGGGGGCTCGCCTTCGTTGCGATCAAGCAAGCCCTCGCCTACATGTCGTGGATCACGCTCACCTTCCTCCGATTCGCCGTTGCAGATGTGCTCTTCGTCGGCTATCTGCTGGTCACTCGCCAGATCCGAAACCCGCCAGCGAGGAACGATGTTCCAATGCTCGTCATCATGGCCTTCTTCGGATTCACGGGCTACCATCTGTTCCTGAACCTCGGAGAAACGGATCCGAACGTCAGCGCGGGCACCGCCGCCCTGATCATTGCCTCGGCACCGGCGTTCATCGCAATCTTCGCAATTCCCCTCCTGAAGGAGCGCATCGGGCGGCTGCCATCCGCCGGAATCGCCATCGCCTTCGCCGGCCTTGCGGTCATGATCTTCTTCGTTCGCCCGGAAAGCCAATTCACGTTCCGCGCGTCGGAAGGCGCCTTGACCGTCGTCCCGCCCGCGATCTTTTCGGCCCTCTACGCCGTCCTCGGGAAGGGCTATCTCCGCCGGTATCCTCCGTTCACCTTCGTGGCGTGGACCCTTCTGATCGGCACGATCCTCCTCGTCCCTCTCCTGGTCGCCACGGGACGCAGCGTTCTTCTCGACCTCCAGACGATGGGCCTCGGCGGATGGATTCCGGTCCTCTACCTCGGGATCTTCCCGACGTTCGTTGGGTACGGCATCTGGTTCCGCGCGCTGGAGCGGATCCCCGCGGCGTCGGCGGGCGCCTACATCTACGCGAGCACACTCGTCGCCGTGATCGGTGGGATCGCGATCCTCGGAGAGTCCCTCACGCTCGGCGCCATCGCGGGAGGTGCCATGGTGATCGCCGGCGTCGTGTTGGCGCAGCAATTCCGCAAGCGGACCACGTAGTCAGAGAGGCGCTCAGCGGATTCGCTCGAGCTGGAACGAGCCGATCATCAGCGCCTTGTTCGTGAACTTGTACGGGACCCAGTCGTGGGTCTGGACCTCGCCGAGGCCGACGACCTGGAGCGCCGTCTTCTGCTTGTCCGACTTGAAGTGGATCGCGCCGTCGACCATGTGTTCGAGCGCCTCGAGGGTCTGGTCCGTGTGCATGCCCCGCTCGAGAGCGATGGCGGACACCGCCTTCGTCTGCCGCAGGCGATTCACGAGACGCTGGACGAAGCTCATCGCCTCTCGCTCGTCCGCCTGAGTGATCGAGGAACTGAGGGTGAGGTACGCGAGCCGGAAGTACGGATGTTTCTTCTTGAACTCCTCGTCCAGCTGGCCCACGAGCTGGTAGATGTTGTCGAAGTCCGTCGGGCCATTGACGCGCCAGACGTTCTTCTCCTTCACCGGCTTCCCAGACGCCATCGGCGAGGTGCAGTCGATCCAGCGCACGAGGCCGAGCTGGTCGTACTCAACGAACGTCGGCAGGATTGGGGCGATGTCCCTGGCGATGTCGATGGGCAGTTTGGTCGTCGTGATGATGATGACGGGGATGCCCTTCTTCAGGCCTTCTGCGATGAAGTTCAGGAGGGCGACCTCCTTCCCGACGAACGCAGGGCCAACGAACAGGACATTGGAGTTGAAAGGAATCCCTCCGTACAGGAGGTCGTCGAGACGCGGCGTGCCGGTCTTCACGCGGTCCGCCTTCTTCTCGACGGCGATGGCCTCCTCGGCCTCCGCCTCGCCAGCGGCCGTCGTGATGCGGGCCTTCACGGCGCCTTCCCGCATCTCCATCTCCTTCTCCTTCTGGTAGGTCCGCCGCTTGAGGTCCTCTTCTCGTTCCCGGAGCCGGCGTTCCCATTCCTCGAGTTGCCCCTCGCGGCCCATGTCCCGCATGCCCGGCGCGCGTCCCTCCCGGGTCTTGTTCTCCAATTCGAGGGACTTCAACTGCAGGTCCGACTCGCGCTCCTCGATCTCCTTCGCCTTCTCGAGCAGGTTGCGGTTCTCCTCGTTCAGACGTTTGATTTCCGCCTGAAGGTTCGTCTGCATCTCGTGCAGCTTCCGCTCCCGGGAATCGAGATTCTCTTTCTGCCGGCGGGTGTCCGCCTCATTCGATCCCGCGGCCGCTTCCTTCATCTTGGCGTCCTTGAACAGCTCCGCGTACTTCTTCGTCTTGTCGTCGAGCTGATGCTGGGCCTCCTCGACTGCCGAGGCTTGACGTTCGATCTCGGTGGACCGCTCCCGCAAGGCCGCCTCTTGGTCGGAGATCTTTTTCTCCCGGGAGACGTACTCCGACTCGCGGTCGTCGAACATCCTCCGCTGACCCTGGAACTGCTTCTCGATCCGAGTCGCGTTCTCGTACCGCTCCTTGAGCCGGGTCTCCATCGTCCGCAGCTCGACCTCCTGCTTCCCGAGTTCCTTCTCCTTCGCGAGGATCTTCTTTTCCCATTCTTTCAGTTCGCGAATCCGGGTCGCGTCGGCTCCGGTCGAATGGGTGGCCTCGACCTGCTCCCCTTTCAGCCGGAGTTCCGAATCCTTCAGCTCCAGCTCCTTTTCCTTCTTCAGCATCGATGTACGCTTCGAGTCGAAAGACTTCTCGAGTTCCTGGAGGCGGGCCTCGCGTTCCTCGATCGATTTGACCTTCGCCTCCGACGAACGGAGTTGGGATGTGAGCTCGATCGATGTCCGCTTGACCTCTTTCTCCCGTTCCGCGAGCGACGCCTCCCGCGCGTTCAGCGTCTGGCGCATCTTCTCGTGTTCCGTCTTCAGCGTCGAGATGTCAGCGTCGCGGAGACGGATCTCCTCGGCCTTCGCCTCGATCTCTGCGCGGGCGGAGGCGACCTTCCGGTCGATGTCCCGCAGATCCTTCGTCCCTTTCTCGATCGCGGTTTCGCGCGAGGTGACGTCGATGAATTTCGTCTTCAATTCCTTGGCCTGGTCTTCGAGCTCTTGCTGCAACGCCTCAAGGTGGGCTTCCCGGCCGCGGAGCGCGCGCTCCTTGTAATCGAGCGCTTCCCGCTTCTTCTGGTAGTCCTGCTGGATCAGCGCGACCTTCGAGTTGTCCGCCTTCAGGATCTCCCGCTGGTAGACGGAGGTCGACGAGGCGATGATGTGAAGGAGCGAGCCGGCGAACTCCGTCGATAGCGCACCGATGAGGAGCGTGACGACATACAACGACCGGCCCGCGGGATCGGTCAGCGAGATGTGGGTGAATGCGAGGAAGAGGGCCAGGACCGGCGTCGCCGCGGCCAAGACGAAACTCCCCGCCTTCCGAAATCCGAGGCCTTCCCACGTCATCCCCATGGAGATGATCGTCAACGGGACGCCCGCGACGGCGATCGGGTAGATCCATCCGGGGTCGAGCCAGCTCGGGAATTGCTGCCAGATCATGAGGACGATCGCCAGCGCGATCACGAAGAACACGGCCATGCCCACGGCCGACATCGCGAAGTGGGTCGACTCGTAGTGACGCCGATACGGTTCTCGCTTGAGCCGGACCGCGTCCCAGGAAGCGACGGCGCCCGCGACGGACGGGAGGAGCCAGACGAGGAAGTCGAGACGGACCCCGGTCGGCAGGACCGGGGATTGGATTCCGATGTACAGGATCAGGATGGCATCCAGGAGGAACGCCGCGGCGCCGACGAAGCCGTACCCGTGGGCGTGTCGCGCGAACGACAGCTGGAGGAGACCTTGCTGGGACGTCCCCGCGGCCTCGGGCGCCGACACGGCCCGGCCGGACTTCGCCTTCCCGGTGGACGACCGGAACGGCTTGGGCAGGGCCAGCGCCGGCTTTCGAGAAGACGCCTTGCGGGCCATGATTATGCCTGTCCGCACCTTCGGCTAGGAGGGCTGACAAAAACGAACCGGGTCCGTTTACATAAAGGATACGTTGAGAAATACCAGACTTGATACTATATGGGACGGAGACGGGCGTTGCGGTTCGCGCGACGACGAATCGACGAATCGGTGACGTTAAATTGAGCGGTGGTGTGGGTGGCGCCGGTGCGACGATGTTGGCGGTAGGCGAACGGGCGCCGGACTTCACATTGCCCGCGGACGACGGACGCAAGGTGTCGTTGAAAGACCTTCGGGGAAAGAAAGTTGTCCTCTATTTCTATCCGAAGGACGACACGACCGGTTGCACGAAGGAAGCGTGTAGCTTCCGGGACAACCTCGGCCGGGTGACGTCGAAAGGCGCGGTCGTCTTGGGCGTGAGCCGCGACGACACCAAGAGCCATGTGAAATTCAAGGACAAGTATCATCTCAACTTCCCCCTCCTCAGCGACGACGACGGACGTGTCACGACCGCCTACGATGTTTGGAAATTGAAGAACCTCTACGGCCGGGAGTATTTCGGGATCGAGCGCACGACGTTCTTGATCGACGAGGCCGGATCGATCGCGAAAATCTGGCGCAAGGTCAAGGTCGAGGGCCACACAGACGAGGTCCTCGCCGCCCTGTGACCGGAGAAAGCTTCATCTTCGTTCGTCGATTCCGACACCGAGAAGCCAATGATCCCGCCGAACGCCGCGCCGCCGAAGACGATCGTCATCGCGTATCCCGGCGCGGAGGAAAAGACCCGGAAACAGTACGTGTACCAGACGTACCTGTCCTCTCAGGAACACGATCGGATCGCCCTGGTCCCGGGGAATCGACTCGTCGTGAAATTCAAGGACGAAGTCGTCGGAGAAGGCCAGGCGATCCTCGTCGAGAAGACGACATTGGAGCGTCTATCCCCCTACGACGCGATGTCGGCCGGATATGAGACCGCGGACGCGCAGCGGAAGCATGTCGAGCAGACGGTCCTCGCCGGCGTCCGGAAGCCCGAGAAGGTCGAGTTCTGGAAAGTCCTGTTCCGGTGGCTGTAATTCGCGGACCCGGCGGAAGCCCTTATCTGAGGGTGTGCCATCTTCTGCGACGGCGCATGATGCGCGCGGTTCGTCCAACAGTTATCAAGATTGGAGAGACGGTCGTCGATCACGACGCATTACGTCGAGCGATGGCAGAAATCGGGGTGAGCCCTCAGTCCATCGAGCGATTCGTCAGCACGCGCGGGACAGACGGTCAAGCCCTCGCGGAGTTCGCGGGGCGCATGTGCTACGACCCAGAGACCGAGATTCTGACGAGTGTAGGGTGGATGCGAAGCTCGAACCTGACTGGAAGCGAGATGGTTGCGACCTTGAATCAAACGACCGGGGCAACCGAGTTTCAGCCCCACAAGGTCTGGAGATACGAATACAGCGGCGACATGTTGTCCATCGATCACCAGCACGTAAGCCTCCTGGTCACCCCAGAGCACAGAATGTACGTCCAGCCCAAGGGAGGTGATTTCCAAATCGTCGAGGCACGGGACTTGGGTAACTCGGCCTACCGGTTTCGCATCGCGGGCTCCCCTTTCGACGGTGAGCGAAGGTCGGCTTTCATGGTCCCCCCCGCTCAACTGAGCCAACGGGTGGCAAATCAACACGGCAGCTACGGGAGTCGCGTCAATACCATCGGAGGATTGACCATCCCGCGCGATGCATACCTGCGGCTGGCTGGCTACTATCTTTCCGAAGGCCACATTTACGAGCAGCCTGGTTCTGGGGGAGGAATTGGGCTCACTCAATCGAAAGCTCCGGTTCTGACGGATATGGTCTCTGCGGTCAGAAAAGCCGGTCTGCCTTTAGGCGTCTATCCCGATCCTCGAAATCCGAAAGTGAAGTTCCTCCACGTGGGAGGCGGGAGAGCACTCGCCGGCCACTTCAGGCGGTTTGGAAAAGGGTCGAGGAACAAGACCATTCCAAGGGAAATCATGGCGTTGGACTCTTCATCGCTTCGCATTCTGTATGACGCCATGTGGATGGGCGACGGACACAGCACGGCCCACGGAACGAGGATTTACAACACGGTATCCGAGCGATTGGCGGACGACGTCCAAGAACTCTTGATCCGAATGGGGATAGCAGCTAGCATTTATTCCTACCCTCTCAACGGGCACCCATACTATTTCATCAGGGAACTCCGTGAGCGAGGTGCCCCGGTCACATACGCCAAACACCGACGATGGGTTCGCTATGAAGGGCCCGTCTGGTGCGTGTCCACTGAAAACGGGATCATACTTGTAAGAAGGAACAGGAAGCCCGTGTGGTGCGGCAATTGCTACGAGTCGTACGAGCCAGGACTGAACCCAAACGTGAAAAAGATCCGAGAGTCCGCCGCCGACTACTTCGGGAATGTCATCTCTCGCGGTGATGGCAGCCTCCTCGAGCACGGATGGGTTTCATTTGCCATCCTCAACACAAGTCGCGTCACAACTCACGAAATCGTTCGTCACCGAGTTGGGACCGCGATCAGTCAGGAATCGCTCCGATACGTACGCCCAAGGGATATCCGGTTCTGGATACCAGATGAGCTGACGAACGAGCAGAGCGAGAGCATGCGCAAGGCCGTTGAAGGGAGCGAGCGAGCCTATCGAGAGTTGGAGGAGCGTGTCGATTGGGATTCGTTGCCGATGGACGCAAAGAAACGCCTAACATCCGCGTTGAGGCGCATCCTCCCCGATGGCATCGCGACGAATCTGATCTGGTCCGCGAACCACCGCACGCTCCGATGGGTGATCGAGATGCGAACGGATCCGTCGGCCGAGGTCGAAATCCGAATGGTCTTCAATCAGATTGCAGAGATCTGTATCCGAGACTACCCTTACCTGTACAGCGATTTCGTGACGACCGAGCTCCCCGATGGCACGAAATCCTACCGACCCAAGCTGCGTTCCAAGGTGTAACCTGCAGGCAGAATCGCTTAGAGGCTAGCTACGTCCGGACTGCAATCCTCTCCACGATGTTGGCGAAGTCACGACTCGAGAACTTGGGCGGGACCCCTAAGAGTTCGCGAATCGCGACGCTCGTCAGAAGACACCATCCTGCGCCCTCGATGGCAGCCCGCGCGGCGAGGGCCTGCTCCGCCTTACTAGCGACTGCATTCCAACTCATTGCGAAGTCGTACACCGCATTCAGGACTCGTTTGAACTGGCCCGAGTCCATGTAGCCTTTCGGTTCCAAGAAGCCCGCGAGCTTGCCCGTGTACGTTTCGAAATCAGTCTTCCCGGCTTCCCATTCCTCGACGAATTCGAAACATCCTGCATTCGCGCAAACTCCGATACTGGCGCTCGAGACGACACCTTTGGATCGTTCCGCGGCGCCTCGGTAACTCCGCTTGGAGTAGAGGACCGTCGCCGCGCCAAGGCCCCACGAGTGCGAGAGCAATTCGAAGAGCGATTCCCCATTGCCTGAGGATTTCAGGTCCCTTGCCAACGCGTCCGCGTTCGCACGAAGGCGACCTCCGAGATGCAAGAACGAATCGGCGGCTCGGGCGTCGTTGCGCAAGCTACGGATCAAGGTTTTCTCCTGTTTCTGTTCTCCGTGCCAGAGGAAGTCGTGCAACGCTTCAGTATCTCGATTGATTCGCTTGTCAAGGGCGCTGAAACCGGCCGCCATGCTCTCCCCCGGTCCGGATGCTTTACATCGAGCATAAGCGTGTCGTCAGCACCCAGTCGACTGCGACCGGACTTCGTACTGCGTTACGTCGGGCGGCTGGGTCGTCAGGGAAAGCAGTGCGAAGAAGTCGCCCCCGCGCAGCGGATCGGAACGGAGCTTCCCCTCGAGGCGCCGCAACGAGTCCTCGTTCTCAAACAAGGCGACCACCACGCATTCCGTCGCGGGATGCTGGCCTTGCGCCAGCCAGACGTCTCGGCAACCGGGTGCCGACTTGATCGCCGCCGAATGTCTCCGGAGAATATCGAGCCCTTCGGCCTCCTTGCCCTCCTTGAACCGGAAGCGCGAGAACCGGAGGAACGTGTCTGGCGGACGGCGGCCGACTCCCAAAGACCTTGCGGAGGCCGGTTCAAGAGCCCTTCGTGTCGACGACGCAGAACAGGTTACCCTCGGGATCCTCGAGGACTACGAAGTCTTCTCCCGGCTCCCTCGGCCGGTAGCGGGTCGCGCCGAGGCCCAGCAACCGTTCGACCTCACCTTCCTGGTTGTCCGTGTACAGGTCGAGATGCAATCGGCCTCGCTCGGGCGGCATCCCATCGATCGAGAGGTTGGGCCCGTTTCCCTCCGGGTCCTTCAAGATCACGAACGGGTCTCCGGGAGTGGGCGGCCTACCTGGCACGTAGCGAAGCGCCGCCTGCCAGAAAGACAACATTCGATCGAAGTCGTCGACGTCGATCACGATCGACCCGATTCGCACCGTGCCGTTCTCCATGATTCCCGAGACCCAAGAGAGGGGCGATAAACTTTCCTTCGGTACTGGGACCTGGCGATCATGTCAGACCCCGAGACGACTGAGTGGAGATTCAGGTGCCGAACCCCGAGACCGGCAAGTTTATGTTCGCCCGTCGGCGTGGCGCGGACAATGTTCAGCCGGAAGAACATCGGCGCGGAGCCCCAGAAGTGCGAGAAGTGCGGTTCCGACAAAGTCTTCTTCGTCCAGCACTCCCACGGAAACTATCCGATCCTCGATTACGTCTGCCCGAAGTGCGACCTCGGCGGCGACCAGGGCGTGCCCGACTGGTACATGAACCCGACCGGCAAAGACGACGCCCCCGAGGAATGAGCCACCCGGGGATCCGTCCATGACCGAGGTGGTCATCCGCGCGTTCCGGGTCAGCGGCTACGTGCCCGGGCCGTGCCCGAAGTGCTCCAAGGAGGAGCGCGGGCTCGTGATGTTCGAGGACTACGCCCTCGGGTGGGAGTGTCTCATCTGCGGAGAACTCGGCCGGGCGGACCGCGTCGAGTGGATCGAAGGGAAGGACCCCGCCCTCGCGGACCTGCCCGACGAAGAGGAATGATCACAGGACGCCGCAGGCCGGGCAGATCCCGCGGCCGTAACACCGTTCGCACTTGCGGTCCATCCGCAAGAGTCGCCGCTGTCCGCGGCCCTTGCAATGCGGGCAGAATCCCGTGTCGCTGCACCGGACGCAGGGACGCTCGATCTTCCGGATGGTGAAGGGGATCTGTTTGTTCGTCGGGTCCGCGGCCGCCAGGGCCTGCAGGATCTCGAGCGCCTGCGGCCGTCCCGATTCGCGGTCGCGGCGGAACACGAGGGCGGCCTTCAGCATGCGGGCCTTCCAGTGATCGGGGGCGACCCGCAGGACATCGTCGATCGCCGCGGCGGCGTCATCGTAGGCTCGCGCGACCTCCGGACCGTCCTGGAACTCCTCGTCAAAGTCGATCTCGCGACGGAGCAAGTCCTGGCGGCGGGCCTCGCGCGCGCGGTCCGAGAGACGAATCGCTCGGGCGAGGTGAATCACAGCGTACAGCTCTCGGGCCGCCGGGTCGTCGGGCCCTTCCGTCTGCGCCTCCTCGGAGAGACGAAACGCCTCGTCGAACTCGCCCCGCTCCAGGGCCGCCTTCGCCTCGTCCACTTTGGTCGACGTCAAGGTTCGCCGGTATCAAGGTCCCGGTTCACTTAAGGCTGGCCCATGGATTGATCGAGGCACGAACCTTCATCTCCCGCGTGTCCATCGGCGGTCGGATGCAAGACGCGGACGCTTTCGACGACGTCGCATTTCTCGGCACGGCACGGACCTCGAAACGGGATCCGTACCGGCTCTCCCTGTTCGGCGCGCATCTCGAATCCGACGAACGGCCGCTCGTCATCCTTCCGGTGCAAGGGGGCACCCTGCTCGTCACCGACCGGCGCCTGCTCGAGCTCCGGGCTCACCTCGAAGTCCACGGCGCCTGGAACGTGAAAGAGTTCCAAGGATACATGATTCAGCGATCGCTCGACCTCGGATCGGTCCGAGGCATCGATCACGTCGTGCGGCCCGCGGTCGACGGGGCAGGGAATCGCCGGATCGAAGACCGACTCCTGCTGACGACCGCGAATGACTCGGCGGACATCCTCGTTTCGAGGGGGCCCGACGCGACCCTTCCCGACGCCGACTTTGATGTCCTGCGCGACGTGGTCCTCGCACGTCAAGCAAAGTAGCCCGACGTGCCGTCGATGCGCCGCAGGAGCTCTTGCGCCGGTTCGTACTCGGGATTCACGCGGAGCGCGGCGAGGAGCGACTTCCGCGCCTTCTCGCGCATCCCTTTCTGCAGGTACACCCGCGCCAGGTTCGTGTGGGCGTAGAAGTAGCAGCAGTACCGCGGCGCGGAGATGGCCTGCTCCAGCCATGGGATCGCCTCGTCGAGACGGTTCAGTTCGATCAGGTAGGCCCCGATGTCGTTGTACGGGTTCCCGAACGACGGGTCGACCGCGATGGCCCGCTTGCACTCCTCGATCGCGTCGTCGTAGCGGCCCATGAAGCTGAACGTCCATGCGTGGAACGTGTGGGCCTCGCCGGACGGCGCGAGGCGGATCGAGCGCTCGTAGGCGTCGGCGGCCCGTTCGAGTTCCCCCGCGCTCTGGAGGATGTAGGCCGCCTGGAACGCGCGTCGCGCGGCGTCCTTGCACGGTTCTTGGGCCGCGTCGAACGCATTGAGATCGAGGGGACCTCCCGCGAACGTTTCGACCACGATGTCCCGGAAGTGCTGGTCGTAATGTCCGGTCACGCGGCCTTCCCAGGCGTGGGCGAGCAGGTCCTCGACCGCGAAGAGCCGGCCGAAGTCGACCGGCGTCACCTCGTCCCGCGATCCTTCGACCGCCGCGGACGGAGCCTCGTTGAACGTGATCTGGAGGGTCTCTCCCGAATTGCGGATGAGTTTCACGAAGGCGAGATCGTGCACGCCGCGACCGCGCGCGATCAGGAAGCCCGGGTCCGCGATTCGGGAGACGAGTTGCCGCGGCGGCGTAGCATCGAGCACGAGGATCCGGTCGAACGTCTCATCGGGCAGTGACGCCAGGACGCGGACCGCGTCGAAGCCGGCCGCCTGCATCCGTTGAATCGTCCGGTTCCGGCGCTCGGGATTCGTTTCGACGACGACCACCTGCTCCGGGCCGACGACTTCCGCGAGCAAGGCACCCGGATATCCGCCGCGGCAGCCTTCGACGAGGATCCGAAGGCCGCCGTGGAGCTCCAACAGATCGAGCGCGGCAATCAGGCAGCGCGCGGACGGCATGGTTGTCGGGTGCGGAGCCTCGTGGAGCGGAAGCGGCATGTCGGCGTACGCGAGGAGCCCGAACGACTCCGGCAAGAACGACTCCTGTCGGACCCGGAGGAACGAGCGCTCGAGGTCCCCCGTGCGCAGAAGGCCGAGTCCCTTCAACTCGGCGACCAGGTCCGATCGGGCCCACATCCGCGCTCTTCTCCAGAGGAAGCTAATGACGGGTTGGCTAAAAAGCTTCAGTGGCGCGGTCGGGTGATGAACGACGGCGAGCATGGTAGGGCGATGCTCACACCGCCTCAATCCAGATTTTCACATTCACGCATCTCCCCCATCGACCTTGATGTCGGCCTCCTACCTAGCGGAGAGTGTGCTCACCCACCGGGCCCTCGTCTTTCCCGTCCCGTGGGACGACCCGCATCTCCGTTGGCTCCTCGCAGAGTTCCGCCTACTCGTGAACGAATCGATCCGAATCGCCCTGAAGGAAGACATCCGCTCTCGCGCTCGACTCACTCGGGCTGCGTACAAGGACCTCGGCGCGCGCCACGCGGTGTACAAGCAGTACATCCCGTCCGCCTTCGAGGTCGCGTTAGCCGTCCTGAAGGCGCATCGGCGCCGGGTGAGGAAGGGAAAGCGATCCTCCATCCCATTCTTGCGCCGCCTCATGCTGAAGGCGGAGAACCAATCGTATTGGCTCGACCGGGAGACTGGACGAATCCGGATCCCGATCCGAGGGACGGAAGGAGTTCAGCTCCACCTGCCTCTTGCCGAGTGGCACCGCTCGATCCTCGGCGACCCATCGTGGGGCCTCGGATCCCTCACGGTTGTCTCGGGGAAGATCATCGTCGTCCTGCGGAAGGAGGCGCCGAAGCCGTATGAGCCTCGAGGGACGATCGCCTTGGACACGAACGAAGATTCCCTCGATGGGGTTCAGTCATCGGGCGATTCGGCAGGACTCCTCCGCGTGCCTTTCGAAGGCGTGAGGCGCATCCAAGAGATCCACTACCGACGCCGACGGAAGATCGCGCGCAAGAAGGCCGCCCACGATCGGAGGGTCGCCCGACGGCTTCTCAATCGCGAGGGCCGAAGGGAACGGCACCGCGTCCGCCACAGGCTCCACCGGGTCTCGAAGGGCCTCGTGCGACTCGCGACGGAGGCGCAAGCCGCAATTGTCTTGGAGGACCTCACCCTCCACGGTGCCGGAGGCCGTTCACGCCGGATGAACCGCCGCCTTTCCTCCTGGCCTCGCCGCGAAATCCACCGTCAGATCGAGTACAAGGCCGCCCTCGAAGGCGTTCCGATCATCAAGGTCAACCCTGCATGGACCAGCAAGACCTGCCCAGTGTGTGGCGCTCGGCGCCGAGATAGGGTGGGCAAGGTGTTCGTCTGCCTGATGTGCGACTGGGAGATGGATCGGCAGATCAACGCAGGCCTGAACATCCTGAAGACCGCCTTGGCCTCGAACGAGGCCTTGGCAAGGGCTGTACGGTTCCAGCCCGGTGCCCTCCGCGATGACGTGGTGAGTCCCCTCTACGCCCTCCTTCGAGAAGGAGGAGGCGCACGGGAGGAGCCGAGCGGAGTGGAGTCGCAGATCGGGGTGATTCCGTCACCCGACTCGTGACAGAACCAGTAGCGCGTCTTACATTCCGAAGTCCTTCGCATAGAGGTGGCGCGCCCGCTCGACGTCGTCTCTCGAGAGCGGTGGCGCGCCGCTCGCGGCGGCGTTCTCCTCGGCCTGGGCGACGGTCTTGGCACCCGGAATCGTCACGGAGACCTCGGGGAAAGCGAGCACAAACTGCAACGCCGCCTGGGCCATCGTGCGATCGGGTCGGGTGAGGAACGAGAGTCCCATGGCGGCCGCCACTCGGCCGGCGACCATCGCCGGGGGCCAGTGATGTCGAATGTCTCCCGGCGGGAAGCGCGCGTCCGGTCGAATCGTCCCAGTGAGGAAGCCGTTTCCGAGCGGCTCTCGCGCGATGATTCCGACGTTCGCCTTGCGCGCGGCTCCGAAGGTCTCGTCGATCCACTCTTGGCGGAACAAGCTGAAGGGGATCTGCAGGACTTCGGGTGACCCGGCGCCCAGGCAAAGCGCGGCTTCGGACGGTTCGTGGACGGAAACGCCATAGTGATCGATCTTGTGCTCCGCCTTGAGGGCTTCCAAGGCTTCGTACGTCTCGGGATTGCCCATCATCTCCGCCGGCGGATTGTGGAGTTGGTAGACATCGACGTGATCCGTCCGGAGCCTCTTGAGCGAGCGCTCGAGGGCGAATGCGATGTATCCCGGATCGAAGTTCATTCGGACTCCGCCATGGTAGAAGTCACCGCCGACCTTCGTCGCGATATGAACGTCGTCCCGACGATTCTGGAGGGCCTCGCCGAGGATCTCCTCGCTATGGCCCCACCCGTACACGTCCGCCGTGTCGATGAAATTCACGCCGAGTTCGATCGCGCGGCGGAGTGCGGCGACCGATTCTGCGTCGTCCGTCGGGCCGTATGAGTTCCCGTGTGCATTTCCTCCGAGCGCCCATGCACCGAAGCCGATTTCCGATACGGTGAGGCCGGTGCGGCCGAGGACCCGCGTCTTCACGCCGGGCACGAACGTGGCGAGTTGGAAGAACCTTTGCGATACAGGTTTCCCCGGAGTCCTTCGACACTTGTCCGAACCGCGCGCGGAAATCGACATTGACAATTGCCGCGAAAGGTTGAAATCCTCCCTCGAGAGCGAGGTCTTCTCAGGAGGCTCGTTGTTCCATGCATGCAAAAGCCCTTGTCATCATGCTCCTGCTCGCGGCCACCGCCATCGGGGTCGTCGTGTCGGCCCCCACAGCCCGATCGGGCACGCTGATCAACAGCCAACTCGTCGAAGAGACCGGGGCCACGGCGGCCCTCGGCGGCGGAGACCATGTGTTCGTCCGTTTCGGGGACGATGCGGCGTTCGGGGTCGTGTACGGGACGACCGCGAATCCAAACAACATTTACATCGTCGCCATCGAGGCGCGATACCTCGGCGTCGCGCAAGTCTTCGACCAAGCGAACACGAGCGTTGCCACGAACCGGCCGATCAAGATCTACACCCTATACGCTCTGAAGCTGGACTCCCTCATCGAATTCCGGGATGGGAATGGGAACAACATCGCCGATTACGCGCGAGCGTACAACAGTACGACGGGCGGTTTCACCGACTACTACGCTCGGCTCACCGACACGCTCTACAAGAAGGTGGACCTGCGCACGAACTGGACCCGCAGCCCGATCGTTGAAGCGAACGGGACGACGTACCGCAACTGGACGTTCAGCCTCTCGGCGCAGAACCTCACGTACGCCCCTGTCGCGAACTACACCGGCTCCGTCGCGGGTGTGCTGCCCCTCGTACGCTTTACGTTCCACCTGAACGCCTCCCTCGAGCAAGTCGACAATGCGAGCGTGCCGCAGTGGCGCGTGACGGTCGGCACGGTCGGGGGCAACACAGTCGTCACGGATATCTCCCGCATGGCGAACCTGACCGGGATTAGCGGGAAGGTCGTCCACTATGACCTGAAGTGGGACCAGGACATCGAGGGGTGGACCTTCGCGGCCGGAAACGCCGCAGGCGCCCGACGCCGAATTCTCGTCGAGTTCGGCGCGGTCGTCGGCAACCTCATCCCGGCGGCTATCGTCGACGCGTGGTTCCAATCTCGCGTCATGGCCCGCATGGGCGAGACGGGCTGGGCGCAATTCACCACAGCCGGCGGAACGAGTACCGCGAACGACACGACGCGGTACCTGACCGTGCAACGGCTCGCGTCCCCGAACCTGGACTTCACGGGCAACTCGACTCGGATCGCCGACTTGGTGTGGGTCGGCACCAGCACCGTCGACGGAGTCGCGCAGCCCGTCTTCGGGGAAGTCGTTGGCGGCTTCCGTCTCACGGCGATCGGCGAGCGGGGCAACGCGTTCGTCGGATTCGTCCTCCTCGCGGGGTTGAGCTTCCGCGGTGGCGCGTCGATCATCCATGACCCGACCGTCACGACAGACATCCAGGCGGACCTCCAACTCCCAACGACGCCGGGTGCGGGCGGCGCCCTGTTTGTCGTGGCGGCCGTCGCCGCCCTCGTGATTGCGATCGCCCTGATCGTCGCGGTCATCGTCATGAGGCGTCGCAAGCGAGAGACGCCTCCTCCGCCGCCTCCGGGCAGCTGAATGCCAATGGGCGGCTGCCCGCCGCCCCTTTCTTCCTTTCCTTCTTCCGGGGGGGAGTCTGACCGGTGTCTCTCGGATTCTCGACTTTGTAAACGATTAGGTATATGATATGGGAATGCCTTTGCTTGCGGCAACATGAACGTGAACGAAGTCGGCTCGGGCGGCCTCGATTCGGGCTTTTCGTCTGCTAAGAAACAGATCCTTGTCACGCTCAAACGGCGTGGGACGGTCTCGCTGACGGACATGTCCGCCGAGCTCCGAATCTCCAAGATGGCGACGCTGAAGCACTTGAACTCGCTCGAGGCGAAGGGCCTCGTGGAGCGCTCGTTCAAGGCAGGCGGCCGAGGCCGGCCCCGGGCGTTCTTCAACCTGAGCAAGAAGTCCGCGACTCTCTTCCCGGAGGCGTACACCCACATGACCTTGTGCGCCCTGAACTTCATCGAGGAACGACTCGGGCGCGAGGCCGTCGTGCGACTCCTGAAGCAGCGAGCGCAGGAGGTCCTTGATTCGAACCGCAACCGGATCCCGGATTCGGGCCTGAAGGACCGGGTCGGGGAACTCGTGAAGATTCGGGACGAGGGCGGCTACATGGCCGAGCTGGGGACCGCCCGCAAGAACGTCGTCGAGATGCTCGAGCACAACTGCCCGATCATGGCCGTGGCGGAGAGCTTTCCCGAGGCGTGTCGCGTCGAGCGGGAGATGTTCCAGAACCTCATCGGAGCGGAGGTCGAGACATCGCACCGGGTCGTCGCTGGGGATCCCGTGTGCCGGTTCCTGATTCGACCACGCGAAAAATCCCAAGGATGACTTGCCCGGTCACGCGGCTGGGTTCACGTGGCAAAGTATCGTCGCGCGAGGACCGTCAAGATCAGCCCGACGAGGCCGACGAGGGACGCATCGACGAGGAAGTAACCCAAGGTGAATAGCGCGAAAATCGCGCACACCAAGGTGAGCTTCCAGTTCATCCGCTGCCACGCCATCACGCCGCCGAGGATGGCCAGGGCCTGGGACCAGATCGAGATGAGGCCGCAGATCTGGCTCACGGCCAAGACCTCGGGCGAACTATTCGTGAAGTTCGCGTAGTCCGAGACCGAAGGGAGGGAGACCGCATTGATGATGGCGCCGGCCATGCCGAGGATCCCGGACAGCAGGAGGAACACCGCCGCGATCTTCGGGAGGTTGGAAGGGCCCACGGGTCGGGCGGCCGGCCCGGCCCACCCCGGAGGCACCTGGTAGTCCTCCGGTCGCGGGACCCATGCGGCCGGGGGCTGGTCCCGCGGAGGCGCCGGCCCCTGAGTCTCCGAAGGCCTCACGAACTCGACCGGCGGCGGGCTCTGCCGCCGCTTCTCTTCCTCTTCGGATGGATCGTCGGCCATCGGCGACTCCGCCAAGAGGCCGGCATACTTAATCATACCGCGTTGGCCGACGCGACTTTATCCGGGGACTCATTCCCGGGTGGCGAGGCATTCGATGGACGCTCACGAAGTCACCGATCTCCTCGAGGCGCGCCGGCGGCGGGGCGAGGCATACCTCGAGTTCCTGCGGGTCGCATCGATGAGTTGCGGGCTCTATGAACTCCCGCGGGGCGCCGAGGACAAGCAATCCGCCCACGCCGAGGATGAAGTCTACTATGTCGTCCGCGGCCGTGCCCGGATCCGTGTGCGCTCGGACGATCGCGAGGTCCGGCCGGGAAGCGTCGTCTTCGTTCCGGCACGGGCCGAGCATCGGTTCCACGATATCCTGGAGAATTTGGCGGTCCTCGTGTTCTTCGCGCCGGCGGAGGGGACCAACCCGCGTTGATGGGTCGAGCAGGCATTCAGCGGGCGCGGCAATGAACCGAAGCCTTCGCACTGGGATGGCGGGCCGAACGTAACATTCATGATTTCGGACGAGCTTGGAGGCGGCAGGCTGGAAGGGTTCCATGACGCCCTCGACCTCGCGCTCCGGGATTGGACTTCTCTTCATTGCAGGTGCGATCGGCTTACATTTCCTCTCCTTCGTCTTCCAGTACACAGGGTACCTGCTACCGAATCCGGTTCCCGCAGAACAGGAGTCATTTTACTACACACTCCACACCCTGTGGCTTCCGCTACTTGCCTTGCTGTTCGTCGGGGCGAGTGCCGCGGTGTTGATCGTCGGGTTCTGGATTGTGTGGCGAGATCGCGCTCACGTCGACCCGAGCCAACGAGCGTTCCTGGGGCTCGCGGGGCTCGGATTCGCGGCGTCGGTTGGTGCCGCCTTGATACGAACCTCGCTGGGACTCATCCTTGGATTCGTGTACGCCCCTAACCTCCGGGAGGCCATCGGCGCCGTGGACGTGGGCTTCGCGATTGCCCTCGGCCTGACGTTCTACTGGCTTCTCTTGGGCGTCGGCATTTGGCAGGCCCGCGTCGCCGGAGTCGTCGCTCTCGTCGCCGGCTCGCTAAGCTCAGGCCTCACGGTCCTCTGGAGGGCGACGGGGATCGATGGCGTCTCGGTAATTGGTCTCACGGCGGGGTTCTTGTCCCTCTCCCTCTGGCTCGCGTTGTTCCTCTGGGGATACGAAGAACTGCGCCTGAAGGGGATGTCTCGGGCCCCGGGGCTGCCCGCTTGAATGCGAAGCAAATGAACGCTCCGTTACCGTCCCTTTCTTTTTGTCCGGCCGGCCGGGCATCCGCTCTCAATGCGCGAGGGGCTCACTCAGTTCCAGGATGACTTCCTCGATTTCTTTGCCCCGTGCGTTTGCAAATCCGTTAGCGTACCCAGAAATAACGAACCCGCATTTTTCCATGACTCGAATCGAGGCGACATTGTCCTTGGCCGCGCGGCCGTAGATCGGACGCACTCGGATGTCACGCAGAAATTCGGAGAGCGCCTTGGTCGCGAGACCCATTCCCCAGTATTCCTTTCCAATCCAGTAGGTGATCTCCGGTTTGCCGAATTCCTCGTCAACGAACTTCGCGACGCTGCCGACCACGTCCCCTTGGAATTCGATCGTCTTCACGATCACTGTGTCGTCGTTGAGAATCCGTTTCCAGTGCGCGGTGAAGGCATCTCTGTTGGTCGGATCGCGGGCCGTGAACGCAGCCATGTAGTTCGCGGCCGGGTCTCGTTGATGCTCGAAGAAGATCGGGAGGTCCGCTTCCGCGACGTCCCGCAAGATCACCTCGCTCGTCCGAAGCAGGTCCTTCCTCATCCGGATCTCTCGGACCCCCGGTCCGATCGATCGGGTCCAATCGTTCTCCTCCTCACCCGTGATGCGGTAGCCCAGCGACTGCCACCACGGCAACGACTTCCACGCCACCCCGGCGGCGCTCCGGCTCGTACCGAGCGTCACGGCGCGCTTGCCCGCGGCGCGGGCTCGTCCCTCCACATGCCGAACGAGTCGCGTCCCGATCCCTCGACCCTGCAACTCGCCCGCGACGTCGATATTGATCAGCTCGAGCGCGTCCCCGCGGTCCTCGATCGTGACGACGCCGACGACTCGTCCGTCCATCTCGGCGACGAAGACCTCCTCCCCGCGGACCCAATTCGGGTCCTTCCACACCGCGGACAGGGTCGAGACGTCCGACCAGCTCGATTGGGAACGGGGCGTCCCGAACCCCGCGTCCTCGTCTACGGACGAATTTGAAACCGAGACCAATGCGGGAATGTCGCTCTGCCTCGCCGGACGGACTCGAACGTCTAACTCATGCATGCCCACGAGGGCGTCAACGTGGGATCGCCTCATCTCTGTTCCGTCCGACCGCGTCTCCTCGCCGAAGAGGTGCCGATTCGGTTGGAGCTTAAGCGGGTTGGTTCGGAAGGCACTTAAAGTGATCCAGCATGGTAGCCGGCGATGCCAATCTCGATTGTCGAAGCCGTCGTTGCGGTGGGTGTGGCTTCCCTCGTCAGCCTCCTCATTTTCCACTTTGTGAAGTCGTGGTGGACACCCCTGGCGGTCCTCGGCGTGTTCTGGGCGACGGGCATCGTCATTGGCCCGTTCACGAATGGGACATTTATCCAGCCCGCCGATCTCTTCGATACGAGCGAGCTCCATCACGATCAGATCGTGGCGCTCTTGGGAGTCCTTGGAATCGTCGGCGCGGTGTGGGCGCAGCTCCGCTTGCGCCGCGCGACTCATCCGAAGAGGATCGTCGCTCACGCGTGAAACTAGACGAGGGCCATGCGGCCGCCGTAGGCCCACCGCTGTGAGGATTACGTTGTCGTAGCCCTTGTTCCCGGCCAACCCGTCCCTACAAGTAGGCACCTCAGTCCGTTCGGCCCTCACCCGAATTGGGCGAGCTCGATCCAGATCCCGTTCGGGTCCTGGATGTACGCGTAGCGGCTCCCGGGCTCCTGCATCTTCTGGACCACCGGATGGCCCGCCTTCGCCGCTTCCGCGAGCGCGGCGTCAAGGTCCTTGATCGCGAAGGCGAGGTGGTCCAATCCCTCGCCGACCTCGTACTTCGTGTCGAACGAGCTGCCCTTCTCGTAGTAGTTCAGCTCGAGGGTATTGCCGCCCTCTCCTTCGCAAACGAGTTCAACGACGGTCCCCTTCGCGGCGTCAACGGTGTTTCGGCTGCGCACCTTCATCCCGAGGAGGGTCGTGTAGAACTTCACGGACGCCTCGAGATCCTTCACCCTAATGCCGGTGTAGAAGAACTTGGCCTTCATGGTCTCGGCCCGCTGGAGGTCCGCCGTTGGATAATAGCCTTAGCGGTCCCGGTCTTTGGCGCCGAAAAACAGCCGTGCCCTCGGCTTTCGACCTTTCGCGGCGGAGGACAGCCCCAAATCCGACTCTTGCTCGTGAGGAAGGGAGCGGGCGGGCGCACGAATTCGCAGCTCCTCAGCCTCTGCTCCTGGCGGTCTGCATAAGCTTGAGGATGAGGAGTGCCAACTCACGGAATGTCGGCGGCCGATTCGCCCCCGGCGTACCTCGCGACTTCCTCGGCGAGACGGATTGCGCTTGCGTAATCTTTGGACTTCAGCGCCCGGGCGCATTGTTTCACCAGCGGACGCGCAGGCTTCACGTCGACGCCGCGGCGTTTCGCCTGTTTCAACAACTTCAAGGCCGCCGCGACGCGCTTGAGGGCCTCCAGCATCATCGGATCCGGGACCACAGGGAGTACCCAAGGAAAGAACTCTATTAACTCGTTTCAAGTTTGTGCGAAGCCCTTCCGGTGGGATGCGCGGTAGTCGAGCTTACCAGCGACGGCGAAGTCCCATGGGACACTGAAGAACGGTTGCACAGAGTCCCGGCCTGCCGTTGTTCTATGGAGAGTCGCAGAGGCCTTCCGCCGGAGGCTGTACGCGCGCCAACTCGCGCCTTCTCAGCGGCATCAGTCTCGATGTCAATGGTAGAATAGGGCCAGGTGGCCGCCGTACGCCCCCTTCTGTTCTGACGGCATTGGACTGAGCGTCCTACCTGGCGCATTGCGCCTGCTTGGACTTGCTCCGGTGGGGTGTCGCCGTCTCACCAGATCCCGCGTCAACGTCCTCGCCGGGCGATTCATCCTCGACGCGGGCTGTGTCGTTTCTGCGCCCTTGCCGGCCCTCTCGGGCCCCTCCGCTTGCGCGGGGCCACCAACCTGGGGAGGGGGGACGTTCCTCAGCGACCCCGAAGGGCCACCGTCGGCCGTCCGCGGTCTCCTGGCCGAGCAGCCCATTCATAGGCTCCTATTTGGACCTAGCGACCTCGGAACGAGTCGACTCGAATCCTGCGGGGGCCAAACCTATAAGCAGATGTCGCATCGCCGGCGGCGTGGTTGGCGAGCGCCGCATCCTCCTGGCAAATTCTATCTACCATCTCACGAACGATGGCGCCGTTACGGCCCTCGCGGGCCAGATCATCGTGTTGCAAGGCGTCTTCGGTGGCATCGGCCCCGCAGAAGTCGGCCTCCTGGGCGGGACCGGCCTCGTCGTCACCGCGATCTTTCAGATACTGTTCGGCATCATGTCGGACCGCCGGGATCCGTCTCGATTTCTTCCGATCGGGATCGCGATCTTGGGCATCGGCTCCCTCGCCGCCTCCCTTTCGTGGAATTTCTGGTCGCTCCTGGTCATCGTCGCGCTCTCCCGGATCGGCGCGAGTTTCTATCATCCCGTCGGAATCTCGTGGATCGGACGCGAGTTCGAAGGGCCGGCGCTCGACCACTCGATGGGATTCCAGAGCGCCTTTGGGGATGCCGGAGTCATCCTCGGAATCGCGAGCAGCGCGGTCCTCGCGGTTGCGCTCGGGTGGCAGTCGCCGTTCCTGTTGTGGGGAGGCATCAACTTGGCCGCGGTCGCCGTCGGCTTGTCGGCAAGCCGCGGGCGATCTTCGCCGCCCCACCTCGCAACGCGATCGATCTCGGATTACGTGGGCGTCCTCCGGGACGTGCGCCGGTGGTTGCTCCCCCTCGCCCTGGTCGGGGCCGTGTTCAACATCGTCGCCTTCTTCGGACCGCTCCTCCTGCACTCGAAGTTCGGCCTCGAGGCGAACGTCGCGGGGATCGCGGTCGCCCTCTGGATTCTGGTCGGGACCGTGGCCACGTTCTTCTTCGGCCGTCTGAGTGCCCGATTCGGCCGGTACCGAGCCCTCGTGGCATCGTTCGCGGCGCTCGGCGTCGCGACGCTCGTCGGCGGGATCATCGGGAACGTGTGGACGGTGCTGGTCGTCATGTGGACGCTCGGCTCCGCGCTCTTCCTGACCTACCCCGCGCTCTTCTCGTTCGTCTCCGAATCGAGTCATCGTCGCTTGCAAGGTGCCGCGTTCGGCCTGGTCTTTGGCTTCCAGCTCGTCGGCGGCGCGATCGGGGTCTATCTCGCGGGCGTCCTCGCGAACGCGTTTGGTTCAGATGCGGCCACGCAGACGTCCATCCCGTTCCTGTTCGCGGGGTTGCTCGGCCTTGCGGGGTTCATCGCCCTGCTTGCGGGACGTCCCCGCGTCGCGAACGCCCGGAAAGCGGGTCCGTCGCCCATTCCGCCCTTGTGACCATCGAGGATCGCACCCGTCTCACGTCGATTCGACCCTGTTTTGCCGAAGGGGTTACGCCTTCTCCGTGGCTAGAAAAGGTCATCCGGTCCGGAGGATGGACGTGACCGCATCGAGATTCTGCGGATGCGCCTCGAAGAACTTTCGTACCGGGACGAGCTGTTCGTTCAACCCGGCCGTGACCCCCGCCTTGAGGTCTTTCGGATGCAACTCTCCGTCCGCGTATGCCTTTGCGAGTTCGCTGAACGACTCGTAGACGACGTCGCCCCCGAACTTCGAATCCCGAGGAATCATCAACTTCCCGCGGCGAGGGAACAGGATGAGCCGAGCCAGCTCGAGGACGGGATTGCCGACCGCCTCTTTCGCGGGGCAGAACGCCTTCCCGATCTTCCGTTCGACCTCGCGCGGGCTGTCGTTCAGGAGGATGCTCGAGTCCGGTCGCGACTTCGACATCTTCCCTGCGACGAGATCCATGCGACCGCCGCCATCGAGGGCCGGAAGGAGCGGCGTGTGCAGCGCGACGACCTGCTTCCACCCGAGCTTCGGCGCGACGTCGCGGTACAGCATGTGCGCGTGCCGCTGGTCCATGCCGCCCAGCGCGAGGTCCAAGTCCATCCAGTGGATGTCCGCGACCTGCATCGCCGGGTAGATCAACTTTGACGCATCGAGGTCCGCTTCCTCCTCCTTTCGCCCCATGATCGTGAGGGCCCGGCGGATCCGGGCGACGGTCGAGGCTTTCGAGGCCTGGATCACGGTTTGCCAGTATTCCGGGTGGCGGACGAATTCGTTCGCGTACAGGTACTCGACGGAGTCCGGGACGCCGACCGCGCGGAATCCGTCCTTGAAATACTCCGCGCAGATCCGGAGGTTCTCGAGGTTCCTGCCGAGCTTGTCGTTGATGTAGGCATGCCAGTCCGCGAGGAAGATGATCGCGTGAAATCCGGCCTGAATGAGGTCTTCGACCTTGGACCCGATGACGAACGCCGTGCCGACGTGCATGAGGCCGGACGGCTCAAGGCCAACGTACGCCCGCGGGGTGGAGGTCCGATCGAGGAGCGTCCGCAACTCGTCGCGGGTGACGACTTCCTCGGTGCCGCGCAGCACGGTTTGGAGCCGGTCCCCCGGGGACACAAGCCACCGAACCTGCGCAAACAGGATAAAGGTTTCAATACGCGCCCGTGGGATTGCGGCAATCCGACAATGGCCTTAAGTCGGGGAGCGGGCATCCCGCCCGGGGGACATGGCATGTGGGGAGTTGTAGGTCTGCTCGATCTCGGTTCGGTCACCACGCTCCAGGGCGCCGATCTCGTTGGCGCGGCCGTTGGCGCGTTCGTCTTTGTGATTATCGTCCTGATCTTGCTCTTCGCAAGCCTCAAGGTCGTCAAGGAGTACGAACGAATCGTGAACTTCCGCCTCGGGAAGGCCCAGGCCGAAAAGGGCCCTGGGATCGTCGTCGTCATTCCCGGGATCGACAAGCCGGTCCGCGTCGATCTACGAGAACGTTACCTGACGATTCCGCACCAGACGTGTATCACAAAAGACAACGCCCCTGTGGATGTCGACTTCATCGTGTACTTCAAAGTCGCCAGCGCCGCGGACTCCGTCATTCGAGTGAACAATTTTGAGGGAGCCGCGATGGGCATCGCGACGACGACCCTCCGAGCCGTCATCGGCGACATCATCCTGGACGAGGTCCTCTCGAAGCGCGAGGAGATCAACGCGATCCTCCGTACGAAGCTCGACGAGGTCACCACCCGCTGGGGCGTCAAGGTCACGAACGTCGAGATCCGGGAGATCCTCCCTCCCAAGAACGTCACGGATGCCATGATCCTCCAGATGTCCGCCGAACGGAGCCGGCGGGCCGTCGTCATTGAAGCGGACGGGAGGAAGACCGCCACGGTCACCATCGCGGAAGGGGACAAGCAGTCCGCGGTCCTCCGCGCGGAAGGCGCACGACAAGCCGCGATCTTGAACGCGGAAGGATACGCGCAGGCCCTCTTGACGATCTTCGGAGCCGCGAAAGGGGTCGACGAGAAGACGTTGATGCTGCAGTACCTGGACGCTCTCAAGGCGCTCGGCGCTGGCCCCGCGACGAAATTCATCCTGCCGCTCGAATTCACCGAGCTCATCCGGCCATTCCGGGGCGTCCTCGCGTCGGCCGAGGGAGCTGCGAGAGGGGATGACAAGTAAGAGTCCGGACCTGCCGGTATCGAGTCTCCTCGATCGGCTCTTCCTGTACGGCATCCGCTCCGTCCTCGTGGTCCTGGCCGTCGTCGCCTTCGGCATCTTCCTGATCGTCCACGGATGGCTCGTGAGCCGGTTCGACTACCTGGCATCCGGCGTCTTGATCGTGATGATCGGAGTCGGACTGGCCTTCGCATTCCAGCAGACCACGACGAAAGTCATCACCCAACGCTATTTCTCCGGAGACACGCTGGTCGGCAAGACCGGTCGCGCCGTCGTCCCCATGAAGGCCACCGGCAAAGGCGTCGTGCACGTCGAGCACGAATCGTGGAGCGCGGTCGCGGAGGACGACATCGCCCGCGGAGAGCCGGTCATTGTGACGGCCGTGGAATCCGACAACGTCACCCTCAAGGTCCGGAAGCACCGGACGTAAGCGGCGGATCGACTACGGCGTCGTTGGCGGTGTCGAGGACGGTTCGCCGGATTTCGTCGGTTCCGGTTCCGGCGTCGCGGCTGTGACTTGAATCTTCCCGTCTGCGACGGCCATCACACGGACCACCGATCCCTTCGGGATGAATTGATCCGACACGGCGGTCCAGTCCTCGGCCCCGACGTTGGCGACACCGTCCTTGCCAGGGACGAGGTCCGTCGACGCTCGGCCCGTCATGTTGACGATCCGGCCGGGATCGATGAGCTTCGGCTGGGCCATGAGGGCATGCCGGATTCGCGTCAGATACAGGAACGCCACGACGAGGACGGCGCCGGTCGCGCCCAGGATCACGTACTGCACGACGCCATAGGGAGACGGCGAGTACTGGACGTTGTACGCGAGGAGGTAGGTCCCCGCGATTCCGAGGGCGATGCCGGTGATTGCGAAGAAGCCGTGTCCGGCTTTCACCTCGAGGATGACGAGGGCCGCCGCGATGATGAGGATCAAGATTCCTACGACCGACGCCTGAATCAGCTGGGCACCGAGGAATCCGAGGGCGATGAAGATGACCGCCACAACACTCAGGAACAGCGTCCGATGGAAGAGGTCGAGGACGAGCGCGATGATCCCGATCAGGATGAAGAGGCCGTCCACGGTTGGATCGCTGACGAAGCTCAGGAATCGGTCGTAAAGGGGCTCTGAAAAGTCGGTCAGCGGCACGCCGGACAGCCCCACCTTCGAGAGGAACCCCGAGTAGGTTTCGATGAGGCCGGTGATGAGCCCGACAGATGCGGCGTCCACCGCCGTGTACGCCGTGTTGTTCTCCACCATGTCCACGGCGGCGCTTACATTGTAGCCGTTCGCCATTGCGAGGAACGTGATTTCCTTGATCATTGCATTCTTGACGTGCTGCACTTGGCCCGGGTCGCCGCCAATGATGTACGGTGTCGACGGTCCGATGAACGACTTGTTCGACATGTAGATCGCGTTGGTGGCGAGGGCGATATAACTCCCCGCTGACGCCGCGATGGCCGCCGGAGGGACGAACGTATAGACGGCAAGGCCGTGACTCTGCACGTCGGTGATGGATCCCACAATACTGAGCATGCTGTCGAGCAGGCCGCCAGGCGTGTTCATGATGATGACAAGATCCTTGTTTTCCGCAATCGCCTCCTGTGAGGCGCGTTGCACGTAGTCTGCCGACCCGGGATCGACCTGAACGTTGAACGTCACGACTATCGCACCAGTCGGCGCGGCGAGCAACCGGGGTTCGGCGGATGCTGCTCCGGCCAATATGACCGTAGCCGCGACCAACGCAAGTAGACTGGCGCCGGCGGTTGTCCTCCCAGGTTCGCCCACAACAGTACAAGGCCCGCATCCGTAGAAAACGGTTTGGATGGGACTCCCGGGTCCGAGGCTGTCTAGGTACCGCGGAACTTCTGCCGGATCCGTTCGACGGCGTGGCTCGTCCGCTGACGGACCTTCGTCACCGGAGGCTTGACCACCTCAACCGTCCGGTTCGCGACGTCCTGAGCGACTTTCACAGTCTTCTCGGCGGCGGGCTGCACGGCCGCAGCGACCTCTCTCGTGGCCTTGCCCACGGCTTCGACCGCGGGCCGCAGCACCTGAACGGCCTTGTCGAACGTCGGCTGGAGTTCTCTTGCCGCGGCATCCAGCGCCGTCCGACCGTCCTCAAACGCTTGGTACACGGCCCGTTCGGCCTCGCGGACGAAGTGGTCGAATTCGCTGCGCGGGGCGCCGCACGACGGACAGTACTCGGCCTGTGCGGGCAACAGGGTTCCACATTTCGAGCAGTTCATTCCCATCACCGGCGCATCCTCAGGAACTCATCCCTCTTCAGTGTTTCGGTTCGTCACGGCCGATTCTGGGGCGCAACCTGCACCTCGGCGGCGGAGTGGACGATCCCCGGGGCGTACGATTTCACGATCCGAGTGCGGATCGCGCGCACGTTCATCCAGTGGGCCCGCGCGGCCGCCGTCAGCCGGCGGGTCAGCGCATCCGGATACTGCTCCTTCGGGCACAGCTCATGGTAGACGATCGTCCCCTTCCCACGGAGCGCGCGGAACGCGACGTCGAGGTAGTCCCGAGCGTCGAAGTGGCCCATGATGACCCAATTGGCGACGCCTCGGGGCGCCGTGTCGCGGCAGTCGCCGAACAGCGGCACGAGATTCGTCGTGCGATTCAACCTCACATTGTCGAGCAGGTACCGAAAGCTCACCGGATTGAGCTCGCATGCGTAGACGATCTCGGCGCGGCTCCGGACGGCGATCGGGAGAGAGAAGTAGCCAATCCCCGCGAAGAGGTCCACGACGGTCGCCCCGGGACGGACGCGGTCCGCGATGGCCATCCGTTCCGCCAGATTGCCGGAGGAAAACATCACGCGTGCGACGTCCAATGCGTATCGGACGCCGCCCTCGACATGCACCGTCTCCGTCCCGTCTCCCCACAAGACTCGGACGTCGGGGACGCGCATGGGCCCGTGAATGCCGGAGACATCTTGGACGACCGTGCGGGCGTCGAGGACCGTGCCCAAGATTTCGGCAATCCTGCGCGCGTTGGCCGGGTTGCCCGGAGGGAGCCGGATGACCACGATGTCGCCGATCCGCTCCCATCGGCGCGGTGCCTCTTCCAACCGAATCCCCGCCGCGTCCAGTCGCTCGCGGATTTCCTGTCGTGGGTCGCGCGGCGGCGAACGAACCGGTAACGCGGCACCGTCTTCCATTCGCGCACGGAACCCGACGAGATCGAAGACGGGCTTGGCCGTCACGGGAATGACGATCGCGCCACCGCGCTTCACGATCTTCCTCGTTCGATCGATGAGATGCGCCGTGTGCAGGGACCGGAGCAGTGAATCCGCGTTTCCCTTCGGGACGGCAATCGCACGCAATGGCTCAATGACCGGCGGACCCGCGTTCACTCTGTTCTTCGATACACTTCGCGATACCTATATGAAGACCGACCCGCTTCGGCGCGCATCATGCGGGCCCCGGCCTTGGCCCTCGCCTTTCTGGTCCTCGCCGCCGTCCTGACCTCGCCGGCCACCGCGGAGGATTGGGGTGCGGTCGGCAAGGTGAACAAGCTCATTTCGGTCAAAGCGTCGCCCGAGCTGGCCCCGGGGGATTCCGGACGATTCGAGTTCTACTTCAACTCGACGTATTCCGAGCCGATGTACAATGTCACCTTAAATGCGAGCATCTACCGCTACGCGACAATCGATGAGAGCATCCTAATCGACGCTTCATGGCCCTATGCATATCCCAAGATCGGCGAGACGGGGACGCGGGAGTGGACTTGGACATCTGTCCGGGTCGATCCGGGGACGTCCAGGCTGCTGAACTTCACGGTGGTCACAGCCGCCGACAGTCGGGACATGCCGCACGGCTCGGTGTTCTCCCAATCGAGCTACTTCGTGCGGTTCTCGGTCGATTTCGACGGCAACGTGAGTGGCACGATGACCCCGTTTCGGATGGAATCCCCGGGATTCTTCACAGATGCTTTGTGGAAGCAAGCCACGAGCGCAAACGCGACCAACCCGTGCACGCCACCTTCATGCCGCGGGAATGTGAACCTGACGATCCTCGGCGTCGACGGAGTCGTGCCCGACTCCGCGTTTGGCGTGAAGGAGCCGATTCCGCGTTGGCCGTTCTACATGCTGATTGGACTTGCGGCGTTCTTCCTCGTCCTCGCGTTCCTCTTCTGGGTCGAGGAAAACCCAGGGTCCTACCCACGGGTCGAAGCGTGGTGGGCGCGGACCCGCGGGCGAATCGTGCGAACCGTCGCGCCCCTTCGCCATCGGAAGACCCCGAAGGCCTAATCGGAACACCGGGCCGCTAAAATCGGATCCGATCTCAGCAGTAACCTCCTCTGGCCCGTGGGACACACATTCGGAGCGTGTAGGAGTGAATCGCGCAATCTGCCAAGGGCGATGTCAGCTCTCCCGGGATCGATGCTCCCGCCGGAACACCGAATTCGTTCATCGACGCCGACGTGCCGTCGACGTTCAGATGAACGTCTGCGAAACCGTCCACTTGGCCCGTATTGGTCAACGTGAAGGTGGCGCTCACCACCCGGCGGGAGATCGAAATGGTGCAATCCGATACACTGAATCGTCCGTTCGACAAGCTGATGTGAGGACGTGGAGTGAACATGAAGACACCCAAGGCCAAGGCGCCTGCGAGGATCACGGTCGCCGCCTTGCTTGCATGGTGGCCAACCGACCCGCCCACAACCCAATGGGAAGGGATGGCCCATTCCCCGCTGCTCCCCACGTTTCCCCGGAGAGATCATCGCGTCGAGAAAGCTAAGCCTTTGGTTCGGTTCCCGAGCTGATACAAAGCGTCTGGATTCTCGGTGGAACGCGTGCTAAAGGTTTTTAGACGGGGGCTCTTTGCTCGTGGCAATGGCCGAGGTCGCCTTTCCGCGGGCCGTCGCGTTCTGGTTCTACGCCCTGGCCTTCCTCGCGGGCGTCCTCTTCTACATCATCTGGGGATTCACGTACGGATCGTGGAACCTCTTGAGGCCCGAGTGGGTCGGAGCGTACGCTGTGACGATTATCCTCGTGGCATTCGGCCTCGTCGGCATGCTCCTATATCGAAAATAAGGGGTTCGTCGACGATCAGGGCAGGCGACCACGTCTTCGTGGACGTTGCCCGCTTTCCGCGTGAGCCCCAAAGTCATGATTTCGATCGATGCGATCCTTTACCTGGACGCAGCGGCAGGACGTCCAATCAGTACGCCTTCGCCGCGTACACGACCTGTTTCGTCTTCCCGCCGCACACGATGCACTTGCCTTCGAACGGCTCCGGGTAGAACGGCGTCCCGAGGACGCTCATCCCGGTGCGCTCCGCGATCGCCTTGCCGCAGGCCTCTTTGCCACACCAGCCCATCCGGTTGAAACCGTCTCGGGCGTCCTCCAGTTTCGTGATCGTGAACGTGTTGTCTTGGAGGGTCTTCTCGGCGCGGTTCCACATGGCCACCTGCATGAGCTCGAGGACCGACCGGAGGCGCTCCGGGAGCAACTCGCGCGGCAATTCCTTCTTCTCGCCCGTGTCTCGACGGACGACCGTGACCGCTTGGTTCGCGAGGTCTCGGGGTCCGAGTTCGACGCGAAGCGGCACGCCGCGCGCCTCCCAGTAGTAGTATTTCTCCCCCGGCCGGATGTCGCGGTCGTCCAGCTTCACGCGCATCCGTTCCCGCAGCTCGAGGAAGAGCCGTTGCGCCTCGAGGAGCATCTCCTCCTGCCGGCCTTTCTCGAGAATCGGCACTACGACCGCCTGGACCGGGGCGGCCGCCGGCGGGAGGACGAGTCCTTTCTCGTCCCCGTGGATCGAGATGACCGCGCCGAGCAGCCGCTCGCTCATGCCGTCCGTCGTCTGGTACACGTACTTGTGTTCGCCCGCCTCGGTCTCGTATGTGACGTCGTACACCTTCGCGAAGTTGTCCCGATACTGGTGGAACGTCGCGACCTGCGCCGCACGCCCGGACGGAAGGAGCGTGTCCGAGCCGAGGCTATATTCGGCGCCGGGGAACTTGTCCCAGTCCGGTCGGCGCGACACGATGTACGGCAGGGCGAGCATCCGCATGACGCGCTCGTTCATCTGGAGGTCCTCGTGAATCTGCTGCTCCGCATCCTCGAACGACGCATGCGCCGTGTGGGCCTCGAAGAAATGGATCTCACGCACGCGCATGAAGGACCGCGTCATCTTCGTCTCATAGCGGAAGACCGGGACGATTTGGTACACTTTGAGGGGCAGATCCGCATGGCTGCGGATCCAGAGTTTGAACATCGGGTACATCGCGGTCTCCGACGTCGGCCGCAGGACGAGTTTCACATCGAGCTCGTTGAAGCCGCCGCGGGTGACCCAGAAGACGTCGCCTTCGAAGCCCTTCACGTGCTCCGCTTCCTTCTTGAACTCGGATTCCGGGATGAGGACCGGGAAGTTGACCTCGCCGTGGCCGGTCGAGTCGAACTCGTCGCGGATCGCCTGGTCGATCAGCTTCATGATCGCCCATCCGTAGGGCCGCCAGACGTTCATCCCCTTGATCGGGTAGCGCTTGTCGCTGAGTTCCGAGCGCTCGATGACCTCGTTGTACCACTCGCTGAACTCTTCGTCCTTCCGCATGGGAATGCGACCTTCAAAGAGGCATTGCGATAATATCCTTACGGTGGCGGCTTCGCTTCTTCTGGGAACTTGTATCCGCAGAAGAAACACGTGACGTCGTCCGCGTTCACGTGGGTGTGGCACCGCGGACAAACTTTCTTGTCCGGTGCGAGTCCCGGTGTGACCGTCACGGCTCCGACCGGAGGCAGGATTGCAGGGCCGGGAGGAGGAGTCGGTGGCGGTTCCGCCGGCACCTTCGGTTTCTTGCGGGCTCGGAGGAACGCGAAGAGGAGGAACAGGCCGAGGAGGATCGCAATTAGGACCGCGACGATGATTGCGAGCGGCGACTGCCGGGTCAGGCTGATGGTCCGCGTATCGCTCGCCTTGGCGCCGAACGGGTCTTCGACGTCCACGCGAACGACGACATCGGACACCGCGATGGCCGGAGTCGTCCAAGGGACGGACGTGTTGCCGACTCCGTTCGTTAGGATCGGAATCGTTTGGTTGCCGATGGTCACGTTGACCCACACGTGGAGGTACCGCGTGAGGAAGACGTCATCCGACATCGTCCAGGAAAGCGTGACCGCTCCCGCCGCCGGAAGCGCCTGCCCGTTCGTCGGCATCGTGATCGCCACGGTCGGCGGTCCATTTGCCGGGAGCCCCGGTTCGATCCCGATTGTGAAGTCGGACGGCTGGTTCGTGTCCGTGCAGCTCGCAACGCGTTCCAGGATTCGGCCCGGGCCGGGTGCGGGCGCGTCGCCCATGATCGTATTCCCCGGCTCCCACGTGAGCGAACCAAACGGGCTCGCATTGAACTCCACGCGGTCCACGATGATGTCGCGGCCGGATGCGGATGCATTCGTCCCTCCCGGATTCCGGTAGACGAGCTTCAGTGCATCTCCGGTCGGCCTTAGCCAGGTCGGCAGTGGGAGATCTTGCCGAATCGTCGACGCGGGGTTGAGGACGCCGCTCAGGGACAGGCTGGACCCATGGTAGGTGCCGGGTGCGTCGGTCTCGAGGTAGTACGCGGACAGGGAAACCGCTCCGGCGGTGGGATTGCATAGGTAGGCGAACTGGTTCCCACCGCGGGCGGGCTGGGTCACGAGGCCTTCGATCTTCAAAGGCTGCGGCGTCGTTGTACTTGAGCCGACATGCAAGTCCATCATCTGGACCGTGCCGGGAGACCACGGCACCGTCTCGCGGAGGACTTCCGTTGCCGTCGTGAAATCTCCCGCCGCGTAGATCACCGGATCCCCGAGGTTCGCGCCTTCTAGGACCGCCGGCGTGTCGGAGACGTTCGCGTTGTTCTTCGAATTGCCCGAGATGAGGACCGAGTACGTTCCTGCGCCGTTCTGGACCTGCGAATCGTCTGAGTAATCTACCCCATCGACGAACGCGCGGATCGGCGTCTTGACCGGAAGGAATGCGCCCGCCCGGTCAAACGCCTGACCCTGCGTGCGCATCGAAATCGGCAGAGGCGCGGCGGCGGGAAACGTCAAGAAGAGAGCTGCGCCCACAATGGCGATGGTGAGGAGGCACGCGAACATCCGAACGCGGCCCGTCATTCCCACACCACCGAAGGGAGAAGCGGTCCGCGCCACAAGGTTCGCGTTACTTAATGTTTCCGCGGACGAATCCTGACTCGATGGTCCGAGAAAGAGTTTAATGAACCCGGACGTTCGTCGCCTCGCAGGCCCGGCATGGCGGAGATTGTCGAGTGCGTTCCGAATTTCTCCGAGGGCCGCCGCAAGGAGGTGGTCGATGCAATCGCCCAGGCAATTGCGTCGGTGCCCGGTGTGCGGGCCCTCGATCGGCAGATGGACGCGGACCACAATCGATCCGTGATCACGTTCGTCGGCGACCGTACCGCGGTCGCACAGGCGGCGTTCCGCGGTGCGCAGAAAGCCGTGGAACTGATCGACATGAGCATGCATCACGGGGAACACCCCCGGGTCGGAGCGCTCGACGTCCTCCCGTTCGTCCCCATTGCGGGAGTCACGATGGACGACTGCGTCGCCCTCGCCCGTTCCGTCGGCAAGCGGATCGCGGATGAGCTCCAGGTCCCCGTCTACCTGTACCAGGCCGCCGCGACCCGCCTGGATCGCCGGGCCCTCCCGGATGTCCGGCGTGGCGAGTACGAGGGCTTGAAGACCGAGATCGAGACGAACCCGGATCGAACGCCCGACTTCGGGCCACGCCGCCTCCATCCGACCGCGGGGGCGTGCATCGTCGGCGCGCGACCGGTCCTCATCGCTTGGAACGTGAACCTCCGAACCGCGGACATCCGCGTCGCGAAGCGCATCGCGAAGGCCATCCGAGAGAGCGACGGAGGGCTGCCGGCCGTGCGGGCCAAGGGATTCGAGCTCGCGGACCGCGGGCTCGTGCAGGTCTCGATGAACATGGTGGATTACCGCAAGACGTCGCTCGTCCAGGCGTACGAAGCGATTCGCTCCCTTGCGGCAAAAGAAGGCGTCGAGATCGCGGAGAGCGAAATCGTCGGCCTAGTGCCGCTCGATGCCCTCATCGACGGAGCGACCCAATACTTCAAGCTCGCTCGGTTCCATCGCGAGCAAATCCTGGAGACCCGCCTGTGGGAATGAAGGACCGCACGCTGGAGGAATTCCTGGCTGCGGTGGCCGCGCCCACGCCGACGCCGGGCGGAGGAAGCGTGTCGGCCCTCGCGGGGGCGTTGTCCGTTGCGCTAAGTCGGATGGTCGCCGGCCTCGCGCGCGGCAAGAAAGGATACGAGAGCGTCGAGTCGGAACTCGCGCAGCTCGAAGGACGGGCGAAGAAGGCGCAGGCCCGTCTCGAGGCGCTGATCGACGAGGACGCGAAAGCGTACGACGCCGTCATGGCCGCGATGCGGTTGCCGAAGTCAACGGACCAGGAGAAAGCCGCCCGCGTGGAGGCGATGCAACACGCCTATCGAAGGGCGACGGAAGTCCCCCTCGAGACGATGGAACGATGCATCGAGGCGCTCGAGCTCGCGGAAGCCGCGGTCAAGAAAGGGAACCGCGGGGCCGTCACCGATGCGGCCGTCGCAGTCCTCCTGGCGGAGTCGGCGATCCGAGGGGCCAGTTTGAATTGCTCAATCAACCTCGCATCGATCCGCGACGAAGCGTTCCGCACCCAAGCCGAAGCCCGTGTGGAGAATCTCTTAAAACGCGCCGACGAGATCGGCCATGAGGCCATGGCGGTCGTGACGAGCCGCCTTTGAGGCACCGCCACCCGCAGACCGACCGAACCGTTTCACGCCCGCCGTTGGGAAAGGCTCAAGTCGGGAGAGAAGGTATCTTGGAATCCACATGGAGCGCATCAAGGCGGCGCGGGGCCCCACATTGCGGTGCAAGGGCTGGCGGCAGGAGGCGATCCTCCGCATGCTCGAGAACAACCTCGAGAACGCGGAGAAGCCGGACGAGCTCATCATCTACGGGGGAACCGGCAAAGCGGCTCGGAACTGGGACGCGTTCCACCGGATTGTCGAGACGCTCCGGAGCCTCGGTGACGACGAGACGCTGATCGTGCAGAGTGGAAAGCCGGTGGCGGTCTTCAAGACACACCGGGACGCGCCGCGGGTGCTGATCGCGAATGCGCATCTCGTGCCGAAATGGTCGAACTGGGAGACGTTCCACGAGCTCGAGACGCTGGGCCTCACGATGTATGGTCAAATGACGGCCGGCGGATGGTCGTACATCGGATCCCAAGGGATCGTCCAGGGCACCTACGAGACATTCGCGGCGTGCGCGCGGACGCATTTCGGCGGCTCCCTGAAAAGCCGACTCGTCCTGACGGGCGGGATGGGCGGTATGGGGGGCGCTCAGCCCCTGGCGGTCAAGATGAACGAAGGCGTGTGCCTCGACGTGGAAGTCGACGAAGCCCGGATTCGGCGGCGGGTGACGAACGGCTATTGCGACCGGATCGTCTTCGAGCTCGACGAAGCCCTGGAGATGGCCCACGACGCGAAGGCGAGCGGAACGCCGTTGTCGATCGGCCTGGTCGGGAATTGTGCCGAGATCCATCCCGAACTTGTGAAGCGTCGGATCCGGCCCGATGTCGTGACGGACCAGACGAGCGCGCACGACCCGCTCGGGGGATACATCCCGCGCGGGCTTTCCGTCCCAGACGCAGACGCGTTGCGCTCGAAGGATCCGAAGGAATACGTGCGTCGCTCGCGCGAGTCGATCGCCATCCACGTCCGGGCGATGCTCGACTTCCTCCGGGCCGGGAGCGTCGTGTTCGACTACGGGAACAACATCCGCGGCCAGGCGAAAGAGGCCGGCGTCGAGGACGCATTCGCCTTTAAGGGATTCGTCCCGCTCTTCATCCGGCCCCTCTTCGCGGAGGGCCGTGGGCCGTTCCGATGGGTCGCGGTGACGGGAAACCCGGAAGACATCATCAAGACGGACAGCGTGGTCCTGCGGGAGTTCCCACGGGACGAGACGCTCGCCCGGTGGATCCGCCTCGCGGAGAAGTACCTCCCGTGGGAAGGCCTCCCCGCCCGCGTATGCTGGCTCGGATTCGGAGAGCGTGCGCAGTTTGGCAGAGCGATCAACCGCATGGTGGCGTCCGGCGAGCTCAGCGGGCCGATCGTCATCACGCGAGACCACCTTGACGCGGGGTCGGTGGCCTCCCCCTACCGCGAGACGGAAGGGATGCGCGACGGATCCGACGCGATCGCCGACTGGCCGTTGCTGAATGCGCTCCTGAACACCGCGGCGGGCGCGGACCTGGTCGCCATCCACAACGGCGGCGGCGTCGGCATCGGGTATTCGACCCATGCGGGCGCCCTGGTCGTGTGCGACGGCACCGAGGACGCGGAACGCCGGATCGGACGCGTCCTGACGACGGACCCGGGAATGGGCGTGGTCCGCCATGCGGACGCCGGGTACGAGGACGCCATCCGCTTCGCGGACGAGCATGGCATCCGGATGCCCTCCCGCGAGTGATGTCATGGTGGCGGGTGCCCATCCGTCGGTGGCGGTGGACGGGATCGTCCTCCAAAACGGCAAGCTCGTCGCGGTCCGTCGCAAGAACGAACCGTATCGAGGGATGCCTGCGCTCCCGGGCGGCTTCGTCGAACTCGGCGAGACGACGGTCGAGGCGGTCGTCCGCGAGGTCCACGAAGAGACAGGTCTCGAGACGCGCGTGAAGCGACTCGTCGGGGTCTTCTCGGATCCGAAGCGAGACCCCCGCGGCCACGTCATCTCGATCGTGTACGAGCTCGAGGCTACAGGCGGGCGCCTGGAAGCCGGCAGCGACGCTGCGGCGATTGAACGGGTCAACCTCTCCGCCGTCCCGGTGATGGCGTTCGATCACAACGAGATCGTGCGGGTGTGGCGCGGGCTCTAGAGTTCCGCCCGCGGCCCGGACCATGCCTTTTTCGCGGTACCAGGAATCCATCCGAGGAGCACGAGCATGAGGGACGCGGACACGAGCAGGGCCAGACCGGCTTGGCTCGTCTCGGCGCCGGCCAGGGTCGCCGCCACGACGCCGAACGCCGCGAACCGTGAGATCATCGCCGCGACGCCGGCGAGGACTCCGGCCTGGGAGCCAGCCGCCACGCTCACCCACAAGATCCAGACGGCCACGACGATGAGGAAGAGGATCGACAAGGCATACGGGGAAAGGCTCTCGGGCCCAGCGGCAAGGACCGGCACGGATGGGATGGCCAACACGAACGCGATGATTGCGAACAGAAGTTTGTAGAGCCGGCCAAACCCGTACAATTCACGGTATCGACGGCCGACATCCTCCGGCGTCCCGACCGCTGCAAGGGACGCGTTCACGTTCCCGCCGTTTGCGGCGGCGGACTCCGCGATGTGACTCCGGAGCTCGAGCAGAATGTCATCCCGCACCTTCGGCTCCATCCCTGCCATGGCCCGTCGAACCTGGCCGAGGTACTCATCGGGCGCGGTCATCGGGCGTCCTCCAAGACGCGCTCCGCGCCGGCCGTCATCGCGTCCCAGATCGCGAGCGCCTCCGACAGCGCGGTCCGCCCGCGGTCCGTGAGCCGGTAATACTTCCGGGGCATGCCGCTCTCCGGCGCTTGCCACCGGCTCTGGACGAATCCCCGCTCCTCGAGCCGCCGAAGCGCCGGATACAGCGTCCCCTCCTTGAGGTCGAAGAACCCGTTCGACTTGTCGCGGAGCTCGCGGAGGATCTGGAACCCGTATTTCTCCCCCTTGGCCAGGAGGGCCAAGAGGCACAGTTGGATCGACCCTTTCTTGAGTTCCGCGGTCCACTCGGGGGAGACTTCCGCCATCGGACCCGCCTCGTATCCGGGACGCGCTATATGGCCGTTCGGGGCGCGACGGGGTCGGGAGGCGGGACATCGTTCACTCGGTGTGGCAAGGTTGCGGACGTCATGATCGAGACATCATTCGGGGGAGAAAAGAGAGAGAACGGGGGCGACGCGCCGCTCACTTCGGCGTGCGTCGCGCCCGGGTGCGCAGGTAGAGCGCGGGGATGAGGGCGACTCCGACCACCGCGACCTGGATCAGCAGGATGCCGAACGGCGTCAGGTTGAAACCCGACGCGATGGTCGGCATGAACGACTCCGCGCTCATCATGGGGTCGTGGATGATCGACTGGCCCGCCGGATACAGGAACGCGGCCCGGACCGCGAAGCCCTGGAAGATCGCGCCGCCGCGGCTCACGGTGAGTCGGGTCCCACCTTGGACTTGGAACCGCATCCGCTCCTGGACGCCGTCCACCGTCACGTTCGATGACCAGGCGAAGCGGCCGATGCGCGTCCATTGGTCGTCGAACACGATCTGGTCGCGGGTGTAAATCTGCGGGGCGGTGAAGTTCGTCACCGTGCTGGCATCCTCCCGCCAGGTATCGTTCCCGCTGCTCGCGGCGTCGCGGTAGTACGCGGCATGGATGAAGTCCACCGTGCGGTCCGGGTAGTAGTTCCCGAAGATCAGGTGGGTCTCGAGGGCAAGTCGGTTCCCGAGGTCCGCGAAGTCCCAGCCTTCGATCACGTGATCGTACTTCGCGCCCATCACGATGGAGGGCCCGGAGATCGTCCGGTTGCCTTCGAAGGTGACTTCGGTAATCTCACGGGACAGGCCGCTCACCGTGACCTTGTACCATGGCAGCGTGAGGGTCTTGTCCTGCACGGTCACGACGAGGTGGAAGTCGAACGCGAGCGTGTTGAGCATCCCATCCCCGACCTCGGCCGAGCCGTTGTACAGCGGCGAGACCCAAGTGTAGCGGAGGTCCGTGGCGGTGACGTTCAAGTCGATCGTTGTCATATTGCCCACGGTCGTGTAGTCCATGTGACTCAGCGTCCAGCCGGCCGTGTTCAGGTTCAGCGTCTTCACGGGGATGCTGACCGCCAGCCCGCTGTAGTCCGGGACGAGGTTGATGCCCGCGCTGGCATTTGTCGTGTTGAATTCGATGAACCGGTTCAGGCTCTGGGCGAGGACCGTCTGGACCGGGATGCCTCGCGTCGCGAGGCGCTGGCCGGATCCGTCCACGATCTCCGCACCGCCGAGGATCCGCGTCTCTTCCGCGAAGATCACGACGTTATTCGGATGGTCGCTCGTTCCATAGAAGACACCAAACGTGGTTTGCCCCGCCCGTGCGCCGACCATCATCCCGCCGCCGAACCGATCCGTCGGTATGGGGCCGATGACACTCGGCGTGACGTTGCGGTTCGTGTCCGTCGTCACGGCGCTCGCCGTCGCGGCCAGGCCGAGGGGGACGACCAGCACCGCCAACGCGACGAACACCGCCGCCGTTATCCGCATCATGTAATCCCGTTCCTGTTCGCAGCGCCTTATCATCTCGCTACTTACATAGCGACACTATGTACTGATGCATATTTAAAATCGACCGGACGATTCTCACTGCAAGGCCAAATAGTTCGGCATCGATGCACGAAAACGGTGCCCCGACTCGCCCTCCTCGACGCGAACGCCCTCCTCATGCCGTTCCAATTCCAAGTCCATCTCGATGCAGAACTCCGTCGCGTCTTGGGGGACGTCGACGTGGCGGTCCCGACGCCTGTCCTCGGCGAGCTCGCCCTGCTGGCGGACCACGACCGGGACGCGCGGGCCGCGCAGCGCCTCTCGAAGAACTACCGGATCATCGAAGGCCGAGGATCCGCCGACGATGCACTGATGGACCTCGCCGCCAAGCACCACGCCGTCGTCGTCACCAACGACCAGCCGCTCCTGGACCGATTGAAGGCCGCGGGCATTCCGCGCGTCTTCCTCCGATCGCGCAACCATCTCGTCGCCGAAGGGTTGTGACCCTGGGAAAAGGAATAAGCGCGCGCCGGTCCTCCCCCGCGCGGTTGAAGCCGTATCACGTCGAGACGCTGAAGGCGATCGCCCTCCTCGGCGGGACGAAAGAGTACGTGAACCTGTCTTCGGGCGAGCTCGGCAAGCTCGTCGGCGTGAGCCAGCAGAGCGCATCCCAGCGAATCCTCGAGCTCATCCGGGAGGGTTTGGTCGCCCGAGACCTCGCGACCCGCCGCC
>Ga0209161_10000300_pt1 | contig 39856 bp, 38 predicted proteins | sample GraSoiAngelo_155_FD_186169 | JGI IMG/M metagenome (GOLD analysis project Ga0209161, IMG submission 186169) | Grasslands soil microbial communities from the Angelo Coastal Reserve, California, USA - 14_1009_13_30cm (SPAdes) (version 2) | ecosystem: Environmental > Terrestrial > Soil > Grasslands... | reverse complement strand
GAACTGCTCCTCGGTGACGCCCTGAATGTTCGCCCGCGGCGGGAGCATGCTGTCGCTCAAGCCGGGATCGTAGTCCACGTACTTGGCGCCCAGGAAATCGGCCGAGGAGACGATGGCGCGCGCGTCCTTGTGGGGCCGCACCTCGGGATCGAGGTTCAGCGTCACGGTCACGTGCCCCACGCGCTCGAGCCGCACGTCCCCCACCCGCCCCTTCTTCACGCCCGACACGCGCACCGGGTCGCCTTCCTTCAGGCCGCTCACGTTCTTGAACACGACGTCCACCGGTATCGCCTTCGAGACGATCGAGCGGCCGGTGAGCCAGAACATGAAGCCCGTGAACACGACGAAGCCCACCAGCACCAGGGCCCCGACCGTGACTTCCCGCTTATACGTTACGTCCACGCGCCTCCCGACCTTCCTGAGATTCGGATTGGATCAGCGTCATCTCGAGATCGCGCTCCAGGAACTGCAGCACCGCGGGATCCTTGGACGCGAGGATCTCGTCCGGCGGTCCGACGGCGCGGATCTTCGCCTGCCACAGGAGCGCCACCCGGTCCGCCACCCGGAACGAGCCCCGCACGTCGTGCGACACCACCACGCTCGTCACCCCCAGCTCGTCCCGCAGCCGCTCGACCAACCCGTCGATCACGTCCGCGTTCACCGGATCGAGCCCCGAGGTCGGCTCGTCGTACAGGAGATACTTGGGCTGCCCGGCGATCGCCCGCGCGATCCCCACGCGCTTCTTCATCCCGCCCGACAGCTCCGCCGGCAGCTTGGCCGCCACGTCCGGAGCCAGGTTTACGAGCCGCAGGCATTCCTGTATCCGGTTCTCGCAAAACTTCTCGTCGTTATAGCACGTCTCGTCGGTGATGCCGAGCCGGATGTTCTCCGCCACGCTCATCGAGTCGAACAGCGCGCCGTACTGGAACACGTAGCCGATCTTGCCGCGCAGCGTGGCCAGCTCCTTGCGTCCGAGCTGTGGGACGTGCAGCCCGTCCACGATCACGTCGCCCGCGTCCGGGCGCAGCAGGCCGTTGATCATCTTCAGGGTGACGCTCTTCCCCACGCCGGAGGGGCCGAGCAGCGCGACGGTCTCGCCGTCCTTCACCTCGAGCGACACGCCGTCGAGCACCACGTTCTCGAGGAAGCGCTTGTGGACGTCGAGCAGCTCGATCATTTCGCCACCAGCAGCAGCTTGGTGGTGAGCGCGTCGAGCATCAGGATCGCGACCGACGCGGCCACCACCGCGGTCGTGGTCGCGCGCCCCACCCCCTCGGCACCCTGTTGCGTGTTGAAGCCCAGGTAGCACGGGATGGTGGTGACGGCGGCCGCGAAGCAGCCGCTCTTGATCGCCGAGTACCACAGGTCGAGCGGTCGGAAGAAGTAGCGCGCCCCGTACTCGAAGTCGCCGTAGGTGAGGCCGAGCGAGCCCTTGGCCGTGAGATAGCCCACGACGATGCCGGTGGCGTTCGCGAACATCGTGAGCGCCGGGATTACCAGCAGCCCGGCGACCACGCGCGGGATGAGCAGGTGCGACACGGGCGAGCGGCCCAGGCTTTCGAGGGCGTCGATCTGCTCGGTGACCCGCATCGTGCCGAGCTCGGCGGCGTAGCGCGCGCCGATCCGCCCGGCGAGGATCAGCGCCGTGAGCACGGGACCCAGCTCGAGGATCATCGATTCGGAGATGACGGCGCCGGCGTAGTAGAGCGGCAGCGTGCCGGTGAACTGGTAGCCCGTCTGGAGGCTCGTCACGGCGCCCGCGAAGGCGGAGACGAGCAGCACGATGAAGAGCGAGCCGTAGCCCACGGCGGTCGCCTGGTCGAGCGTGCGGGGGACCCAGATGCGCCACTCCGCGAGGCCGCGGAGCATGTCGACGATGAGAAACGAAAAGCGGCCGACGTGATCCGCCGTGCGGAGGCTCCAGCGGGCGACCAGCCGCAGGGGGCCCAGCGTGAGCGCCGCACCGTTGCTCATGGGCTGTATCTTGGGTACCCATGGGCCGTACGTCTACCCCCAAGCCTCACCCACGCACGGAAAAATCGTCTCGCTCGTCCCCCTTCTCCGCATTGCGGAGAGGGGGACAGGGGGTGAGGACGGCGTTTACGCGCAAGCTCCTCGCCTGGTGGGCCCGCGCCGCGCGCGACCTGCCGTGGCGCAAGACGCGCGATCCGTACCGCGTGCTCGTCTCCGAGTTCATGCTGCAGCAGACGCAGGTGAGCCGCGTGGCGGAGTACTATCCGCGGTTCCTCGAGCGCTTTCCCGATCTCGAGACGCTAGCGCGCGCCCGGCCCCGGGCGGTCCGAGAAGCTTGGGATGGGCTCGGTTACTACGCCAGGGCTTCGAATCTCCACGCGCTCGCGCGCGTGGTCAGTCGAGACCACGATGGCACGCTGCCCGACGAACCCGAGGAGCTGATCAAGTTGCCGGGAGTGGGGCGATACACTGCAGGGGCCGTGGCGACCTTCGCGTACGAGAAGCCGGTGCCCGCCGTCGATACGAACGTGTCGAGGGTGCTGCGGCGAGTCTTTTGGCGGAGCAACCACGCACCACGCACCACGCACCGCGTTCTTTGGAATCTGGCGGCTGCTCTCGTACCCAAAAGCGGCAAGAGTGCCTGGAAGTTCAATCAGGCGGTGATGGAGTTAGGCGCGTTGATCTGTGTCGCGCGAAAGCCTAGGTGTCCAGAGTGCCCGGTACGACCCGTGTGCAGAACTGGCAAATCTAGACGCACAGATGCAGCAGGGGAGAATAGGTCGAGTAAAAACAGGTAGACCTGTTACTCCCCGCTGTTCTCCCCTGTGCGTCTGCTGCGTCTGTGCGTCTAGTCTTTCGTGCGTCTGTGCGTCTAGCCTTTGCATTTCCGCGCTTTAGCTTCTTAGCGTGGCCGAGCTTCGCGATCGTCTCCAATCTGCCTTAGGCGACTCCTTCCGCGTCGAGCGCGAGCTCGGCGGCGGCGGCATGAGCCGCGTCTTCCTCGCCCAGGAAGTGCGGCTCGGCCGGCAGGTAGTGGTGAAAGTGCTGCCCCCCGAGATGGCCGCGGGTGTCAGCGCCGAGCGGTTCGAGCGCGAGATCCGCCTGGCCGCCGCGCTGCAACACCCCCACATCGTCCCGCTCCTCACCGCCGGATCGCAGGGCGACCTGCTCTACTACGTCATGCCGCACATCGCCGGCGAGTCGCTGCGCGCGCGAATAGCCCACGAGCGCGAGCTGCCGGTGGGCGACACGGTGCGCATCCTGCGCGACGTGTGCGATGCCCTCGCCTACGCGCACGGCCACGGGATCGTCCACCGGGACGTGAAGCCCGACAACGTGCTGCTCTCGGGGAAGCACGCGCTGGTGACGGACTTCGGCGTCGCCAAGGCGGTTGCGAGCTCGAGCGGGGGCGGCACCCTCACCTCCCTCGGTATGGCGCTCGGCACGCCGGCCTACATGGCGCCGGAGCAGGCCGCCGGCGACCCCACGGTGGACCACCGGGCCGATTTGTACGCAGTCGGGGCGCTCGGCTACGAGCTGCTCGCGGGGCGGCCGCCGTTCAGCGGTCTGTCGCCCCAGGGCATGCTCGCGGCCCAGGTGACGACCACGCCGGACCCGGTGACCCGGCATCGCGACACCGTGCCCCCCGCGCTCGCCGCCTTGATCATGCGCTGCCTCGCCAAGCATCCGGCCGACCGGCCGCAGAGCGCGGAGGAGCTGCTCGGCCAGCTCGAGGCGATGGCGACACCGACGGGGGCCACCACCCCCGAGCAGGCCCCCACGATCTCTTCCGGCACCGCCGCCGCCATCCGCCGGGCGCACCCCGTCCGCGTCGCCACCCTGTTCGGCTTCGCCGCTGTCGGCGTGCTCACCGTCGTCTATTTCCTGGTGCACGTGCTCGGCCTTCCCGACTGGGCGTTCGCCGGAGCAGTGGGGCTCGCCGCCGCGGGCCTGCCCGTCATGCTGTGGACGGGAGTGATCGAGCGGCGCCGGGCGCTCGCGGGCGGCACCGGACGAGCGCCCGCGCCCGCGGGCGTACAGCGCTGGCTCACGTGGCGCCGGTCGCTGCTCTCGGCGGCCTCGGGGTTCGGTCTCCTGGGGCTCGTGACGGCGACCCACGCGGCGATGCGGCAACTCGGCATCGGACCGGTCGGTACGCTGGTCGCGAGCGGCTTGCTCGCCGAGCGCGACCGGCTGGTGCTCGCCGACTTCGAGAATCGCACGACGGACTCGACGTTGGGACCTTCCCTCACGGAGGCGTTACGGGTCGACCTCGCGCAATCGGGCGTGATCCGGCTGCTCGACGCCGCGACCGTCGGCCAGGCGCTCGGCCGGATGGGGCGCCCGCACGCGACTCCTCTCACCCTGGCTGTCGCGCGCGAGCTGGCGCAGCGCGAAGGGGCCAAGGCCGTGGTGCACGGCCAGATCGATCCGCTGGGCCGCAGCTACGTCGTTTCGGCCGAGCTCGTCGGGGCGGCCGATGGCGCGGCGCTCGTCGCGGTGCGCGAAAACGCCCAGGACGACGGGGCGATCATCGCGGCGGTGGATCGGCTGTCGCGTCGCTTGCGCGAGCGGATCGGCGAGTCGCTCCGGACCATCCGCGCGAGCGACCCGCTCGAGCAGGTCACTACGCGGTCGCTCGAGGCGCTGCGCAAGTACTCGCAGGGCGTCCGTGCCAGCGACGCGGTCGACATGGTGCGGGCCGTGACCCTCCTGGAGGAGGCGATCGCGTTGGACACGACGTTTGCGATGGCGTACCGCAAGCTCGCCGTCGTGCTCAGCAACGCGGGCGGCGCCCAGTCGCGCATCGCCGCGGCTGCCACGCAGGCATTTCGTCACCGCGACCGGCTCACCCCATTCGAGCGCGACCTAGCCGAGGCGTACTACTACACGCGGGTCGAGTACGATCCGGCGAAGACCGAAGCGGCCTACCGCGCGGCGCTCGAGCAGCAGCCCGAGAACGGCGTGGCCTTGAACAACCTGTCACTCCTGTTCAATGGGCTGAGACGGTTCGCGGAGGCGGAATCGCTCACAGCGCGCGGGTTGGCAGTCGCGCCCACGCAGTGGGCACTGTACGTCAACGCAATGCAGGCGCAGGTCGCCAGGGGCAAATTCGCCGACGCGGCGCGGACGGCGGCGCTGCTCGAGCGACGGGCATCGGGTAACCCGATGAGTCGCTTCGTGCGCTGCTTCCTGGCGTCGGCGCGGCGGGAGTACGATAGCGCCGAGGTCGAGGCCCGGGACCTGGCACAGATCGCACGGGACCCCACCTGGCAGGCGAGCGCCGCCGGAGCTCTGGCTGCGGTCTACCTGGTGCGTGGCAGGCTGGCCGCGGCCGAGGTCCAGTTACGCCGGGCGATGGCGATGGACGAGCAGCGCGGCGTCCCGGGAAAGTACCTCGAAGAGGCGCTCGGGCTCGCGATTATAGACGTGCACTATCGCAAAGCTCCCGACGCCGCCCGGCGCAAGGTGGATGAGGCGCTGCGGCGCCACCCCTTGGCGTCCATGCCCGCAGAAGACCGGCCGTATCTCGGTCTCGCGTGGCTGTACGCGGACGCGGGCCGACCCGATCGTGCGCGACAAGTCCTCGCCGAGTACGAAACCGCGGTTCCCGAGGGCGTGCGGCGTGGCCAGCCGTTCCGCTACGGCGCGGCGGCGCAGATCGCCTTCGCCGAGGGTCGGATCCAGGACGCGATTCGGGACTACCGCAGGTGGTACGACGAGGACGGATGTGCGGTCTGCGGGCTGTTCCTGCTGGCCCGCGCCTACGAGCGGGCGGGCGAGCGGGACTCGGCACTCGCGGTGTACGAGCGCGCCGTCACCACCCCCGGCTACTTCCGGGCGTTCGAGGAGGAAGCCACCCTGGGACCGACGTACCGGCGCCTCGGCGAGCTGTACGAAGAGCGGGGCGACACGGTCCGCGCGCGCGACTACTACAACCGGTTCGTGGACCTGTGGAAAGACGCGGATGCGGAGCTACAACCGCGCGTGCGCGAAGTCCGCGCGCGGCTCGCCCAGCTCGACCGGGAAACGGGAAAGGGGAAACGGGAAACGTAAGACTCGGCGCATCCCACGTTTCCCCTTTCCCGTTTCCCCTTTCCCGGGTTTCTTACCACTTTCCCAGCGTCACCGCAAACATCGCAATCAGTCCGAACGTGCCCGCGATGGTCGCGGCGAAGATCTGACGTTTGCGAAGCGCCTGAAACGCCTCCGGCAGCCCGCCGCGCGCGTCCACCTCGAGCCGCGCCAGCTTCGCCGCCGTCGGCACGCTGATCGCCACGGCGCCGAGGGCGCCTATGATCCCCGCGATCATCATCAGTCCCATCCAGCCCGGCACGGCGCCCTGCTTCATGTAGGGCATGGCGAGGACGAGCCCCGAGAGCAGTACGGCCATAGCGCCCGGGCCGACGAGAATCCGCTGAATGGCCCCGATGAGTTTGTACGCCGCGAGTCGCTCGGCGGGCGCGAAGCCTTTGGCCGATACGCCGGCGACCATCGTCGCAATCCCGCCACCTAACCAGAGAGTAAAACCCAAGACGTGCACCAGTACCCAGAATCCCCTCATCCCTCGCCTCCGACCGTAACTGGTATCGGTTGCCGGCCCGCGTACCCGGTCTCGAGCTCATGCCAGTGCTCGATCTTTTCCTCACCGACCTTCCAGCACCAGAATATCTCTTTCCCGTCCAGCTTCCCATAGAAGTCGACGAGCCCCGGCTCGAACCCCTTGAACACGCAGCCGATCCGCTCGAGCTCGAGCAGGAAATCGTTGATCTGGCGCGCGATGTCCTCGATACGACCGCGCAGCGCGAGCTGCTCGGTCGACTCGCCCCATTCGGGCCGGGCCTGCGCGGCGACGAGCTCGTACTTCGCCACCAGATCGCGCCAGTGAGGATGAAGGGAGACGAGATCGGATACGATCCGCTTTACAAGAGGCAGGGTACGGTTCGCTTCAGCGAGCGTGAAGTATTTGCGAGGCACGGGACAAATCTAGACGCACAGACGCGTAGACGCACAGGGGAGAACAGGCGCGAGTAACAGGTCTACCTGCATTACTCAACCTATTCTCCCCTGTGCGTCTGTGCGTCTAGCAGTGCATGTCCTATTCCCGAACGATCACTATGCCTTGAATGAATTCTGGATGTGGAATGAATCCCACTACTCGTTTGTTTCCATCCACCACGACTATCGTCGAGCGGATATGCGTGTCCTTCTCGTCCAGCCGCTCGATCTTGTATCCCTCCAGCTCCGTGTCGAGCGTCACGACTTCCGTGTCCTGGCGCGCGTGCGTCTGCACCTTGCACGTCTTCGGGTCGTGCCCCGCCGCCACGCACTCCATGACGATGTCGCGGTCGGAGATCGTGCCCAGATAGCGGCGGTCCTTGGGATTGTCCACCACCGGCACGACCGAGATATCCTTGGCGCGCATCAACAGCGCCACCTCGGCGCTGGTGGCGCCGGCGGCGGCCACATAGGGCTCAGGAATCATGATCTCGCGGGCTAGCAACGAACCTCCAGGACTAGACGCACAGACGCATCAGACTAGACGCACAGACGCGTAGACGCACAGGGGGAGAACAGCCAGCAGCAGCAGGTCTACCTGACTTTACTCAACCTATTCTCCCCTGTGCGTCTGCTGCGTCTGTGCGTCTAATGTATCACCCAATGCGAGCTGCGTACTCCGGTAGCCGGCATCGAAGTATCTCTGCCCGGCACCGACCGCAAACGTCGCTTCCCGCTCCGCCACCGCCCGCACCATCACGAGTCGCGGTGCGTCTTTCGGCCAGTCGGCGATCGTGCGCTCCGTCTGCGCCGCCATCATGACGCGGATCGCCTCGCCGTGCGCGCGTACCAGCGGCGGAATCGCGGCCTTTTTCGCGGCCGGCGGCTCGTCGAACCCGGGTCCCACGTCCACCGCCACCACCATATCCGCCGGGATCCGTCGCGCCACGTCGATTGCCACCACAGCCCGCAGGCCGCCCTCTGCAAGCCGGCGCCCGTCGATCGCCGCGGGCGGCAGGTAGAGCGGCAGCGCGCAGGAGGCGTACAACGCGTCGACGAGGGGGGCGTCCTGCCCCAGCTCGCCGAACAGCACCAGCTCTCCAGAATCGAGGTCCGTCGCCGTGATCGTAAGCGGGATCTGCAGGTCGGCGAAGCGCGTGGCGGGAACGAGACGCGCAATCGTGCGCTTCAGCGGCTCGGGCTTCAGGATATTCCCGGCGAACACCCCCTTGGCGAGCGACCAGGCGTCGAGGGCGGCGAAGTCCTTCTTTTGAAGCGACAGCGCGATGTCCAGGATTCGCTGGGAGGTAGACCCGGCCGCGAGCGCGGCGCCGATCACGGCGCCCATCGAGGTGCCGACGATGTGAGAGGGCGGAAGACCGGCTTCGAGGAGGGCTTTCCACGCCCCGGCGTGGGCGAGGGTCTTCGCCCCGCCACCGCCAAAGACGGCCACCACCCTCATGAACGCGGAACGGGGAACGCGGAACGCGGAACATCAGCGTGAACGCCGTGCCGCGGGACGACCTTCCACATCTGTTCCACCTTCCGCGTTCCGCGTTCCGACTTCACTCCCCCGCCCCCGTATCATACCTGCGATCCATGACCCGACTGGCTCGCCGTTTCGCCGCCCGGTCATACCTCCGCTTCTCGTCCGCCGTCTCCGGCACGATCGGCGGCACGTGCGTGGGCACGCCCTGCTCGTCGAGCGCCACGTACGTCACGTAGCAGGAATTGGTGTGACGTCGCACACCCGTCAGCACGTTCTCGGCGATGATCTTGACCCCCACTTCCATGGACGTGCGCCCGGCGAAGTTGACGCGCGCGTACGCCGTCAACAGCTCACCCACGTGGATCGGCTCTTTGAAGTCCACCTTGTCGACCGACACGGTGACGCACGGCTTCGAGGCGTGGCGGATCGCGGCCACGGCGGCCACCCGGTCCACGAGCGACAGGACCACGCCGCCGAACACGTTGCCCATGATGTTCGCGTGCTGGGGCATCATCAGCTCGGACATCACCGTCTCCGAATCGCGGGGATGCTTGGGCTGCATCAATAGTCCACCGGTCGCAGGTAGAATTCGCCGATCGCCGTCTGCGACATCATCGCCACGGTGGGGAGGCGGCGCTTCCAGTGCGTCGATTCGAGCCGCCCGGCGACCTTCGCGACCTCCTCCGGCGTGAAACCTCGCGCCACCACCTCGGCCGGCTTCATGCCCCGGATCAGATAGTAGAGAATACGGTCGACCTTGTCGTAGCTGATGCCGTAGTCCCCTTCGGTCGTCTGCCCGGGGACCAAGTCGGGCGTGGGCGGCTTCCGGAGGATCACCTCGGGGACGCCCACGTGGCGCGCCAGGGCGCGCACCTGCGTCTTGAACAGGTCACCCAACGGATTCACGGGCGGCGTGTCGTCGGCGTGCCAGGTGAAGTAGCCGAGCAGCCGCTCCGATTTGTTGCTTGTTCCGATGGGCAGGGCTTTGTATTTCGCGGACAGGTCGAACAGCACGATCATGCGCTCGCGTGCCATCACGTTGCCGCGGCGCGTGGGATCGGCGTCCCCGCTCGCGTCCACCTGCGAGAGATAGCCGTCCACCGCCGCCGTGATGTCGATCGTGGCCGACTGGATCCCGAGCGTCTGAATCACGAGCTGCGCGTGCTCGAGGCTCTCTGGCGAGGACGTGCGGTACGGCATCCGTACGCCGATCACATTCTCCTTGCCGAGCGCCTCGACGGCGAGGAACGCCGTGAGCGACGAGTCCACGCCGCCCGAGAGCCCCACGATCCCCTTGATGAACCCGCGGCGCCGGACGACTTCGTCCTTGAGAAACGAGACCAGCCACCGGCGAGCGAGATCGGGATCGATGGCCAGCGGATCGCCTTCCTCCACCCCCGGCCCCACCACGTGAATGCGGGAAGCGGGAAGCGGGAAGCGGGAAACGTTGACGCCGTTAGTAGCGGGATCGAACTGCACGCGCGGTGCCTTCCGTTTCCCCTTTCCCGTTTCCCCTTTCCCGAGGTTCTTGATGAGATGCGGGAGATTTACCTCGAGGTCCGCCAGGAGCGGCGCCTCCGCTCTCGCCCGCGTGATCTCCTCGAAGTCGACATCGTAGGTCAGCACCGCCTCCTCGAACAGGGGCCCGCGCAGCACGATCTCACCCGCCGGGCTGACGACCACCGACCCTCCAGGGAAGCCCTTTCCGCCCTCGAACCCCACCAGGCTCGCGAACGCCACCCACACGCCGTGCTCGTCCGCGATGCCCTTGAGAATCCGCTCCCATCGCACGACGCTCGCCGGCAGCCGTGTGCCTTCCTCGTCCATCCCCGTGCCGCGCGCCGGCGACGCACTCGGCACGATGACGAGCTGGGCTCCCTGGAGCGCGGCGATCGTGCCCGAGAGCGAGTGCCACGCGTCCTCGCATACCAGGATCGCCGCGCGGCCCCAGCGCGTGTCGAAGGCCCGGATCTCGCGGCCGCGATCCACGAACCGCTCCTCGTCGAACACTCCGTACGTGGGGAGGAATACCTTGCGGTGGACGTGCTTGACACCGGGTGAGGCGTTACCGGAAGAGGCGTTGCCGAGAGAGGCGTAAAGGCAAGAGTTATAGAAGTGATTCTGGAACACTTCGTAGAACCCGACGGCCACGTCCACGGGCGGCGCCCCCGCGGCCTCGTGCTCGACCGTGAGATCGCGGAACAGCGTCCCTGCCGTGACTGCTACGTCCCGGACCCCGCCTTCCACGAAATAGCCCGACGTGGCGGTCTCGGGGAAGATCACCAGGTCGACGGGGGGGGCGAGCTTGGCGATCTGCGCCAGCACGCCGCCGATCTTCTGAAGATTGGCGTTGTAGTCGCCCTTGGTGGGGCGCAGCTGGGCGATGGCGAGGCGGGGCATGGGTAAAAGATAGGCGGGAAAAGCCGGTAGAGGACGGTAGAGGACGGTAGAGGCATTCCGGTGCAACTCTACCGTCTTCTATCGTCTTCTACCGTCTTCTACCGCCCTCTACCGTCTTCTACCGTCCGTTTATTGACCATCCAGCTCAACCCGTACGCCACGACCAGCATCGCCAGCGCGCCAGCGACGAGCTTTGGCTGCGCCCGCACCGTCCCCACGAGCAGCGCGGTGTATACCGCGACGAACACCAGCGGCACCCACGGATAGCCCGGCACGCTGAACGGCGCCGGGCCGTCGCGCGAGCGCAGCCGGAACAGACCGATCACGGCCCAGGAGTCGATCAGCAAAACCTGCACGATCGCCAGACCCAGCAGCAGCTCGAACGTCCCCGTGGCGGCGAGGGCCATAGCGAAGACACCGATGGCGAGCATCGCCACCCACGGCGTTCCGCCCGCGTTCACTCGGGCGAGCGCGGCGGGCGCGAGCCCGTCGCGCGCCAGGCCGAACAGCACGCGCGGCGTCACGAACACGTTGCCGTTCAGGGACGCAAGCACGACGAGCAGCGCCAGCCCGGCGACGAGTACTCCACCGCTCGCCCCGACGAGCGTATCCATGACGTCCGCAGCCACCAGGTTCGACGCGGCGATCCGCTCGAGCGGCAGCACCTGGAGGAACGCCGCGTTGAGCGCGAGATATAAGGCCGCGGTGGCGGCGAGCCCGCCCAACAGGACGCGCGGCAATGTGCGGCTCGGGTCCACCACCTCGCCGGCGATCTTCGCCAGATCGGGGTAGCCGTAGTACGTCCAGATGACCGGGTGTGCCGCCAGGGCGACCGCGACCCACACGCCCCACCCCACTGGCGCTTCGGGGAGCGCGCCGTGCCAGCCCGCCCCCGTCCCCCGCGCGAAGGCGATCACCACGACGCCGCCCAGGGCGAGCAGCTTCGCCGCGGTCACGACGTTCTGCACCCACCGCCCCGATGCGACGCCCACCAGGTTGATCCCCGTGAACAGCGCGACCAGCCCCACGCCGATCGGCGCGATGAGCGCGGGCGGCCGGCCGGAGAGCCGCACCAGGAACTCCCCCGCCGCCACGCCGATCGCGGCGATCGCCACACCGTTGGTGCCCAGAGCCTCGACCCAACCCACCACGAAGCCGGCGCGAGGGCCGAACGCCTCGCGCACGAAGACGTACTTGCCGGCGGCGCGAGGCTGGCGCGTGGTGAGCTCGGCGAAGCACAGCGCGCCCAGGAACGCCAGCGCGGCGCCCAGCACCCAGGCCACGAAGGTGAGCCCCGGGCGACCGAGCCGCGCGGCGACGAGTCCGGGCGTGCGGAAGATTCCGGCGCCGACGGTCATCCCCACGACCATGGCCAAGCCGTCGGCCAGCCGCAGCGAGCGCTTGAGGTCCGTCATACGGCGGGGGAATGTGCACGGAAAAACGTAGGGGCGCAGCATGCTGCGCCCCCACATCACCCTATCCGGATTCTCGGGTGTTACGGCCTGCGGCGCGACCCTCCGCCGCTGTTGCCGTGGCCTCCGCCCCCGCCCCCGCCCCCACCGCCCCGGTTCGCCGGTGCCGCCCGCCCGCCGCGGTCGCCGCCACTGGGCGCACGCGGAGCGCTCCATCCACCACCGCCGCCGCCGCCCCCGCCCCCGCCCCCGCCCCCCCGCCGCTCGGGAGCCGCCCGCGGGCTTTCACTATCTCCCCCGCCGCGCCGCTCGGGCGCGCGCGCCGCGGGCGCAGAGCGGTCGGGACGGTCACCGCGGTCACGTACCTCCCCACGATCCCGCGCAGGGAATGCCATCCGGTCACCGCCGCGACGCTGCATCGCATCGCGCTCGCGCACCGGCGTCGCGTCGGGCCGCCGCCGGGTGACCAGCGCGCCATCGGGGACGCGGAACCTCGGGCCCACGCCGCCCACCGACGGGTTCGTGCCGAGCCGGTCCCTGAAGGTCACCTGGACGCCGGTGCCCGTGCGCACCCGGTTGATGAACAGGTTGCGCGGGCGGTTGGCGAATCCGTAGCGGCCGCCGTAGTAGTACGGCCGATACCCGTACCCGTAAAAGCCGTACCCGAAGCCGAAGCTGTAGGGCCGGTAGAAGATCGGATCGTAGCACAGGAACGGATCGTAAAAGAACGGATCGTAGCAGGTGCTGTAGAGGGCCCCGTAGCGATAGCCGTACGGCCAGCCGTAGCCGAAGCCCACGGCCGCATAATGGGGATAGTACGAGTCGTAGTACGCCCGCGCCGACGTCACCACATATGTGACGGCGTCGTAGTCGAAGCGCCCCTCGGTGGTCATGCGCTGCACCATGTCGAGGAGCGCCGCTTCTTTGTCGTCTCCTGCCTGGCGCGCGTCGAGCACGCGGTAGTCCCAATGGTCGCCGCGCACGAACTCGTCGAACTTGAACGGCGTGGTGGAGCGGGCTGCGAGCACCAGCCCCGAGCCTTCGCGGTCGTCCACGAAGAACGCTTCACGATCGCCCCGCCCCCGTACTTCGATGGTCTCGTGGCCGCGCACGAAGTCGTCGTTCGACGGGTCGAGCGGGAACAGCACCCGCACGCGCCCCTCGGCGTCGGCGCGGAGCACGAGCACGTAGCCGTCGTCGGCCAACCTCACGTTGACCCGGGCCTTATCGCCGCGCTGGAAATAGTTGTCGTGATTGAGCCAGACTTTGACCGGTGGATCGTCGGTCGTGGAAACGACGAGCGCAAGCATCAGTGGGAGCATCATGGGGCTATCCTCTATATACCTAGCCCAGCTAACGGATCAAGAACCATGCCGGTTCCAGGTGGACCGTCCGCGCCCCGACGCTGTTAACCGCTCCTCGGTTGTGACCCCCCTGGGAGACACGGATTGTCTCCTATCGAGACGCCTCCTTCCCCGCATCCGGCACGAACAAGCTCTGCCCGAAGCGGCGCTTGCCGAACTCACCGATCAAGGCTTGGGCTTCCGGGGACACCATGAAGTCGGCGAACGCGCGGCCACCCGCGACGTTGATGCGCGGGGCGTTCTTCGGATTCAGCTCGAGCACGTGGTAGACGTTGTACAGGCGCGGGTCGCCTTCGACCATCGGGACGAGCTGGAGCTTGTCGCGCCACGCGAGATAGGTCGCGCGATCGGTGATCGTGTAGGCTCGCTTCTGGTCGGCCATCTGCAGTGTCTCGCCCATCCCGTGTCCCGACTCGGTGTACCAATCACCGGCGCCCGGCCGGATACCGGCGACGCGCCACAGCTTCTGCTCGAGCTGGTGGGTCCCCGATTGGTCGCCACGGGAGACGAACGACGCTTCACGCTGCGCGACCCGCGCCAGCGCCGCGATCGGGTCGCTCATGCCGCGCAGGCCCGCTGGATCTCCGGGAGGACCGACGAACAGGAAGTCGTTGTGCATCACGATGCGGCGGCTCACGAAATAGCCGCTATCGACCAGGGCTTGCTCCGCCTCGGGCGCGTGCGACAGCACCACGTCCGCGTCTCCGCGCCGGCCCATCGCGAGCGCCTGGCCGCTGCCCACGGCGATCACCTTGACGCTGTAATGGGTTTGCCGCTCGAACACGGGCAGCAGCGAGTCGAGCAGCCCGGCGTCGCGGGTGGAGGTGGTGGTGGCGAGGATGACGTCGCGGGATTGAGCGGTGGAAGGCGGTGAAAGGCGGTGAAGGGCGGTGAAGGAAAATACGGCAGATAGGACTGCAGTCGTCCTCCACCGCCTTCCACCGCCTTGCACCGCCCTCGACCGCCGCCTCATCTCACCACCTCGCCTGCATCTGGACGATGACCCGGTTGTTGTCCACCGCCGGGCCCTGCTCCTCGAACACCGTGTATTCGAGCTGCAGCTTCAGGTCGTCGCCCGAGAAGAAGTACTGCGCCGCGCCGGTGTAACCCGTGATCCGGTTCGCCCCCACGCGGTCGTCCGGGTCGAACTGCTGCACGCGGCCGACGAGCTGGAGCCGCTTGGGTACCACGCCGTAGGCGCCGAGGGCGTACCAGCCCAGGGTCGTCACATCGGCGAGCGAGCGGCGCCGAGCGAGGAGCTCGCCCCGCACGGCGACCCGGCCCCGCTCGACCCACGCTTCGGCGTCCCAGGTGGTGGTATCGGGCTTCGCGGCGGCGGACACCCCCAGGTAGGCGCCCTTCGCGGCGCGGACGACGGCGCGTCCCACGTAGAGGAATCGCTTGTCCCGGTTCGCGGCGTGGTTCACCCCGTCGCCGTTGAACACCCCGCCCTGGAGCGCCACCACCCCGGCGGTATTCCACTCGAGCTTGACGCCGACGTCGCGGTTGGGCGAGAGCGAGTCGACCGCCATCGACCGCTCCGGCAGCTCAAGCGCCGTGGACGGGCGGAGGAACTCGGCCGACAGCGGGGTCTTCGACTGGCCGATCGTGGCGGTCCAGAAGCGATGCGTGAGGGCGAGGTAGAGATCGGTCGCGGCGACGGTCGCTGCGGTCGCGCCGGTGCCACCACTGCGCAGCTCACCTTGCACCCTGTAGCTCGCCCACGGTGCGAGATTCCCTTGCGCGCCGAGCCGGACGCGCCGCAGGAAGAAGACAGCGGAGTCTCCGATCGACTGGAACCGGGCCTGGACGTAGCCGGTGAGCCTGGGGGTGGTCGTGACCGGTGCCGGCGACTGCGCCAGCGCGGGCGTGGCGAGCGCACCCGCGAGCGCCAGGAGCGAAGGGACAGGCGACGCCATGACGGTCCGCTTGAGTAGATTGAGCGGCGAAAGCTAGCCGCCACGATTCCAATGAGCCAACTCCTCGACGCCATCGCCGGCGTCCCCAACGCCTGTGAGCCGATCCCCTCGATCGTGACGGGAGGCCAGCCCGCACCCGAGCACCTGGCCGCGCTGAAGCGCGCCGGATGCGCCGTGGTGATCGATCTCCGTGAAGCGATGGAGCCGCGCCCGTTCAAGACGCCCGACGCCGTCGTCCAGGCGGGCCTCGAGTACCGCAACATTCCGGTGGGGCACGGCGCCGTGAGCGACGCCACGTTCAGCCGGCTGGTGGACGCCGTGCGCGAGCTGGCCGGCAAGCGGGCGGCCTTCGTGCACTGCAGCAGCGGCAATCGTGTCGGGGCCGGTCTCCTTCCCTATTTCATGCTGGAACAGGGGCTGGAAGAAGACGACGCCGTCGCCCAGGCGATGCGGGTAGGACTGCGGAGCGCCGAGCTGATGGAGCAGGCGCTCGAGTACGTCAGGAGCCGTCAGGGGATCTAGAGTCTATGCCAGTACATCCGCATCTCGGTGATTTTACCGTCTTTAGTCTCGCAAAAGATCGCGCCGCGGGCGTCCACCCAGTCGCCGCTGCGGCGCCGGCGGTAGGTACACCGGAACTCGGTCGCGAACCACGGGCCCGCGATGTACAACTCGCCGGACTTGAACGTCACGTCGGCCTGGTTCTGCGGGATGTCCTGCCAGTAGGCGCGGATGGCGTCGATGCCGGCGCTCCTGGCGCTGAACGGGGTCTCGAGAAACACGGCATCGGGGGCGAAGACGGAGGTGATCTCATCCACGGCGCCGCGCTCCCACCCGCGGCCAAACGTATCCAGCAGCTCGCGATAGGCCTCGGCCATGGCGCCCAATATACGCGAAATCTGGAACCGCCGGTCGCGACGTATGGTAGACGGGGGAGCCGCGGGGTCGCTCCCTCGGTTCTCTACAGCCTTCTCGTACCGCACACAGGAGGATCAACGATGATCAAGCGCATCCTCGCCACCACAGCCGTATTGGCCTGCTGCGCGCTGCCGCTCGCGGCGCAGGGGCACGCGATGACGGCGGGCGACGAGATGACGATCACCGGTCAGGTGGTCGACTTGAACTGCAACACGACGAACGGCGCGTCCGGCCCGGGCCACAAGGCGTGCGCCCAGGCATGCGCCAAAGCGGGTGTGCCGCTCGGGATACTCGCGAGCGACGGCACCATGTACCTGCCGGTGAGCTCCAAGCCCGGCGATCCGCAGAACTCGAAGCTCATGCAGTTCACGGAGAGCAAGGTCAAGGTGACGGGCATGCATCGCCTGGTCAGCGGCCTGCACACGATCGAGATCAAGACGGTCTCGGCCGCGTCCTGATGCGGCGGGCGACGGGGGGCGGGGCCGCCCTGCTCCTGGCGCTCTTTGCCTGCCGCCCCCCGGCGCCCCGCTTCACCCTCCTGTTTCTTGGCCGCTCGCCCGCCGCATCGCTGGGCGACTTGTCGTGGGCGCCCGATCCCGAGCATGGCCGGCTCGTCGCGTTCGATCGCCAGCTGCGCGTCACCCGCCGGATCTCGAATCCCCGTCTCGCCACGCCGATGGCCGTCACGCCGCTCGGCACGACGGCCCTGCTCGTCACCGAGCGCACCGGCGAAGCCGTGGTGGTCGACACCGCGGGGGGCGGCCGCGTGGTGCGCGAATGGGAGAGCCCGGACGTCGCGTCGCTGTACGCCGCCGGCGGCGGTCGCGTGGTCGCGACTCGTTCGCCGTACTACGTGCCCCAGATCAGCGCGCCCGAGCCCGACACGGCACCCCTGATTCGAATGCTCGATACCCTGGGTCGTCCCACCGGGCGCGGACTCGCCACCATCCGCCGGCCGGCTACGCCCTTGCTCGACTTCGTGGTGAACGCCGGCGCCGTTGCCGTGGGGCCGGATGGGGCGGTGTACTACGCACCGTTGGTGCGCGATGAGATCCGGAAGTACACGCCCGGGGGTCAGGTCGCTTGGACTACGAAACGCGGCCTGTTCCGGGGGGGGAGCGAGCCCGATCCCGAGTTCCTCCCCGCCAAGGGCACCGAGCTGCGGCTCAAGAAGGCGCTCGTAAACGTGGCGCTCGCGCTCGGCCCCGCCCCCGCCGGCCAGCTGTACGCGCTGGGCTCCGACGATTCCGCCGCGACGCGGCTGCGCGTGGACGTGCTCGACCCGGCGACCGGGGCGATCCTCACGACCAGGCACCTCGGTCCTCGCGAGACGGCGGTAGCGGTGGACGCGAGCGGCGCGCTCGCCGTGTTCGACACGGATTCGCTGATCGCCAGGTCCGATGGCGCCGCACCCGCTGCGCGGGAGCCGTTCGCTCCCGTGTTCGCCTTGCCCGACCCGGCCGGCGACACGGTCACGCTGGCCGGGTTCCGAGGCAAGGTGACGCTCGTCAACTTCTGGGCGTCGTGGTGCGACCCCTGCCGCGAGGAGTTTCCGCACATGGCCGAGCTGTACCGCGAATTCGACCGCAAGGACTTCGACATCGCGGCCGTGTCGGACGACGTGGATTCAAGGTCCATGCAGGCGTTCGTGCGCCGCTACCGGCCGCCGTTCCCCATCCTGGTGGGAGGCGGCCGCATGAAGCAGATCTATCACTATCGGGGCCTGCCCTACTCCGTGCTGCTCGACCGGCGGGGTCGGGTGATCGAGCGGATCTTCGGGTTCGGCGGGGCGGACGAGTTCCGGAAATTGCGCGAGACTATTGCAAACGAGGTGCGCGCTCCCTAGCGTTTAGCCGTGCCAGAGCCGACGCCTCCCTCCTCCCGCCTCCCGCATCCCGTTTTGATCGATACCGACCCCGGCATCGACGACATGCTGGCGCTGCTGTTGGCGCTGGCGTCGCCGGAGCTCGACATTCGCGGGGTCTCGGTCTCCTATGGCAACACGGTGGTGGAGAACGCGTTCCGGAACGCCGTCGCGATCCTGCGTCGCGCCGGCAAGCGCACGACGCTCGCCGTGGGCGCCCGGCGCCCGCTCAAGCGGCCGCTCGCGGTGGCCCGCGAGACGCACGGCGAGTCGGGCCTGGGATACGCGGAGCTCGCGCCGGCGGGCGTGATCCTCGATTTCGTGAAGTCGCTGGATCGGCTGCTCGCCGAGCAACCCGATCCCGTCACGCTGGTGACGCTCGGGCCGGCGACGAGCCTCGCGCTCGCGCTACGCCGCGACCCGGAGCTGGTGCGGGCCAAGGTCGCGCGGCACATCGCCATGATCGGCAACGTCGGCGCCAGGGGCAACACGACCCGGTATGCCGAATTCAACGCCTGGTGCGACCCCGAGGCGCTGGACATCGTCCTGCGCGCCGAGCTGCCGACGGAGATGGTGGGCCTCGACGTCACCCGCCAGGTGGTGCTCGCCCAGCACGAGACGACGCGGCTGCAGCACTCCGGGGCGCCGCAGGCGCGCTGGATCAACGATGCGCTCCGCTTCTACATCGAGTTCCATAAGCAGCAGGAGGGGCTGGACGGCTGCATCGTGAACGACGTGCTGCCGATCGCGGCACTCGTGAAGCCCGCGGCGCTCGGCTTCGAGGAGCAGCGGCTGGTGGTGGATCTGGAGGAAGGGGAGCACCGCGGGCACACGCGGATCGATCCGACCGGCCCGCGGGTCAAGGTGGCCACGCGCGTGGACGTGGCGTTGGTGCGTCCCCTCCTGTCGGAGCGCGTGTTCCGCTGGGCGGTGCATCAGACGGCGACGCCCATCGTAGCCCAGGAGGCAGGCGTGTGACGACGATGCCCGGCAAGGTCGCCGTGATCGGCGCGGGCGACATCGGCTGCGGCTGGGCCGCGCTGTGCGCGTCGGCGGGCTGGCCGGTCACCGTGTTCGACGCCAGCGCGCACGGGCTGGAGCGCGCCGCCGCCGAGGTGCCCCGTCGCACCCGCGCGCTCGTGGCGCTGGAGCGCGCGACCCAGGGTATCGTGGAGCGCGGCTTGCTCGAGTTCACGCAGGCGCGCAGCCTGCTGCAGGCCGTTCAGGACGCCGACTGGGTGATCGAGGCGATCCCCGAAGACGCGATCGCCAAGCAGAAGCTGTTCGGCTCGATCGAGCAGGTGACGGGTCCCGACACACTGCTCACCAGCTCCTCGAGCGGCATTCCCCCGGCCGAGATCTTCGCGCGCTGCCGGCGCCAGGACCGCTGCCTGGTGGCGCACCCGCTCAACCCACCGGAGCTGATCCCCCTGATCGAAGTCGTGCCGGCGGCGCGGACCAGCGCGGCCGCCGTGGTGCGCGCGCAGGAGTACCTCCGCGCCCTGGGGCGGATGCCGATCCTCCTCAAGAAGCCGATCCCGGGTTATGTCGTGGGACGGATTACCGCCGCGGTGTGGCGACAGTGTATCGATTTGGTCTTGGAGGGGGTGATCGATGTGGACCAGCTCGATCGCGCCGTCTCCCTCGGCCCCGCGCTCGGCTGGGCGGCGGCGGGCCCGCATCTGACGTACCACCTGGCCGCGGGCGACGGGGGCGTCACCCTGTTCCTGCAGGAGCTGCTCGGCAGCTTCGAAAGCTGGTGGGCCCAGCTCGCCACCTGGCAGCGGCTCGAGCCCGAGCAGCAGCGCGCGCTGATCCAGAGCATCGAGCGGGCGTATAAGAGCAACATCGAGCAGCTGCGCGCAGCCCGAGACCGAAGGTTGGGGGCTATCCTGCGGGTGCTTGAGCAAGCAAGAACGGCATAAACTGCATAAAGACGTAGCACAAAGGCGTCACGCGAATTCGTGATACGTCTTTGTGATACGCCTTCGCGCTACGCCTCTGTGCTACGTCTTTCCCTTTATTTCTTTTCTGCTCTGACCATCAAGATCGGAACCGTCGTCTGATGTCGTAATGCTGTCGCGGTGCTGCCCTTGACCACATCCTCCAGCAACCGGTGGCCGTGGGTGGCCATGGCGATCAGGTCGCAGCGCTCCCGCTCGGCGGTGGCAGCGATCTCTTTCGCCGGGTCACCGGCGGCGAGGACGGCATCGACGTCCAGACCCTCCGCCTCGAGCCGGGCGCTGACCTCTTCGAGGTAGGCGCGGTCCTCGCGCATCTCCTCCGACTCGCGCAGGTCGAGTTCCTTGATGTTTCGCGCCACCCACCCGTCCGCCACGTGCACGAGGACGAGGGCCGAGCCCAGGCGTTTGGCCAACCCGCGTACGTGGGCGAGGACGGTCTCGTCGGCGGGGGTGTGCTCGAGCGGGACCAGGATCCTTTGGTACATCACCCGAGCCAGCCGCGGAACGTCTGGGCGAGGAGCCAGACGTTGAGGCCCGCGATCACGACGGCCACGAAGTAGGCCAGCGCCTTGACCCACGTCGAGTTCACGAACTCGCCCATCTTCAAGCGGTCGGAGGTGAACCACACGAGCGGAAACACCGCAAACGACAGCTGCAGGCTCAGGATCACCTGGCTCAGGATGAGGAGCTTGGCCGTACCGCTCTCACCGAAGAAGATAGCGGTGAGCGCGGCGGGCACAATCGCGATCAGGCGCGTGAGCAGGCGCCGCAGCCACGGCCGGATCCGGATATTCAGGAAGCCCTCCATCACGATCTGACCCGCGAGCGTTCCCGTGAGCGTCGAGTTCTGCCCCGACGCGAGCAGCGCCAGGGCGAACACGGCGCTCGCCCCCGCGACGCCGAGCAGCGGTGACAGCAGCTGGTATGCCTCCTGGATCTCGGCGACGCCGGTATGGCCGGCGCGATGGAACGTGGCCGCGGCGACGATCAGGATCGCGGCGTTGATGAATAGCGCGAAGCTGAGCGCGACCGTGGAATCGAGAAACGCGTACCTCACGGCCATTCGCTTGCCCGCCGCGGTCTCCTCGTACGCCCTGGTTTGCACCACGGACGAATGCAGGTAGAGGTTGTGCGGCATCACGGTCGCGCCGAGGATGCCTATGGCGATGTACAGCTTGTTGGGATCGGCGAGGACGGAAGGGCTCGGCAGGAAGCCCCCGGCGACGGCGGCCAGGTCGGGACGCGCAATGACGATCTCGAACAGGAAGCAGCCCGCGATGGTCGCGATCAGCGCCACGACGAGTGCCTCGAGCAGCCGGAAGCCCTTGTGCTGCAGGAACAGGACGATCAACACGTCGAGCGCGGTGATCGCGATGCCCCAGGGCACCGGAATCCCGAACAGCAGGTTCAGTCCGATCGCCGAGCCGATCACCTCCGCCAGGTCGCACGCGGCGATCGCCACCTCGCACAGCACCCAGAGGGCGAGCGTGGTCGGCCGGGAGAAGTGGTCGCGGCACGCCTGCGCCAGGTCGCGCCCGGTGACGATGCCGAGCTTCGCAGCGAGCCCCTGCAACAGGATTGCCATGAGATTCGACACGAGGACGACGGAGAGCAGCGCGTACCCGAAGCGTGAGCCGCCCGCGAGATCGGTGGCCCAGTTGCCGGGATCCATGTACCCGACGGCCACCAGGTAGCCCGGGCCCGCAAACGCGAGCGCCTTGCGCCACCACGCGCCCGTGCTGACGGGGACGGTGCGATAGACTTCGGCGAGGCTCGGCGCGAGACGCGGGCGCCGCCACCCCGGCTCGGGGCTGGGGAGAGGAAGATCGGCCTGTGGCGCCGCCATCAGTGACTCCCCCTTCGCCCGCTCACGAGCCGATCTCCTGACACCACAAGAGCCGCGCCAGGTCCCGCCCCACCACGCGGGGGTCTCCGGAGGGCACGAACGCGATGGTCGTCGGGCCGTCGAAGGGCTGGCGCTCGCTCACGGTGAGCAGCACCCCGGGGGTGAGCCCCTGCTCCGCGAAATAGCGCAGGCGCGCCGGATCCTGCGTTCCCACCTGCCGCAGCTCGAGCTTCGTGCCGACGCGCGCGTCGGCGAGCGCGACGAGCTCCGCCTCTTCGATGTCACCGGCCGCCGTGGGAATGGGATCGCCGTGCGGGTCGTATTGGGGCTGTCCCAACGCGCTCGCCATCCGCTCGATCAGGTCGTCCGACACGGCGTGCTCGAGCCGCTCCGCTTCGGCGTGCACACCGCCCCAGTCATAACCCAGATGCTGCGTGAGATAGAGCTCGAGGATCCGGTGCCGGCGGATCATCCGGAGCGCGGCCCGCCGCCCCTGCGGGGTGAGCTGCACGCCGCGGTAGGGCACATGCTCGATCAGCCCTGTTTCCGAGAGCCGTTTGACCATGCCACTCACGGACGGTGACGAGACCTCGAGCATCGCCGCGATGTCGCTCGTCGCCGCGAAGCCGCCCTGGCTCGAGAGATGGTAAATCACCTTGAGGTAGTCTTCGACCGACCGGGTAAGTGGGGGATTGGGGTCGCGTACGGTTGGCTGCATGCCGATTCTCCCTGCCGCGGAGGCAGGTATTGGGTACTGGGTATCAGGTGTTAGGGCAAGGATTTGACTCCTGATACCAGAAACTACTTAGTCTATGCTAATTATGAGATACTGTCAAGCGAATATGTGGATTTTGAGAGGCTATAAACTGTTGCTTATAAGATCGACGAACGGGGTGACAATCCGCTCCGTCATGCCCCAAATCATCTCGCCGTCCACCACATAAGCCGGCAAGACGCGCACGGCGCCGCGCAGCGTCAGGGTCACCTCGCGGCGTACCCCCGGCTCCGAGAGTCGCTCGAGCGGCAGCCAGAAGGCGCGCTGCACCTCGTCGCTCGGCACGAGCGGGGAGCGTCGCGCGAGGGCGAAGACGAAGGGCCGCACCACCACGGGCGGCAGGGCGGGCGTGCGGGGATACAAGTCGTCCAGCACGCCCAGCCGCTCCGCGCCTGACAAGTCCACTCCCGTCTCCTCGCGGGTCTCACGAATCGCGGTCGCTTCGAGGTCCCGGTCGCCGCAGTCGTACCGGCCGCCCGGGAGCGCGATCTGACCGGACCACGGGTCGTCGGCCCGCTCGGCGCGGCGGATGAGCAGGATCTCGAGACCCTGCTCGCCTTCCAGCAGGACGAGGGCGACGGCGGCGGGGCGAGCGTCGGGCGCATCCGCCACCTGGGGGCGATGGTCTCGCAACGCCCGCCGGACCGCTGCGAGGGTGATCACACGAGGTGTTTCGCGAGCCACTGCACAATCGCCGCCACCGCGAGCTCGACCGGCATGTCCCGCACCACGAGGCCCGGCACGCGGACACCCGCGGCGGCGCGAGCCAGCGCGATCGAACCATCGTCGCGCGGCTCGATCAACGCAAAGGTGTCCGCATCCATATCCAACACTCCCCGGCCCAGCGCGTCCAGCACGATCTCAAGGGCTGGCGCTCCTGGCGGCTCGAACGCCACTACGGCGAACCCGGCCCGCGCGAGCCGCTCGGCGAGCCCGGGTTGGGGCACGCCGCACAGGACCACCACTGGACGCTTCCCTGCGGCGCTCGTGACCTCCACGGCCACGGGCGACCCCGCGGTCCCCGTCAGGCGGAACGATCGCTTCGCGGGCGTGGCCAGAGCGCTAACGGTTGCGGAGCGTAATGGCGCCGGTGATCATTGTGCCGGAAATAATACCGTGCGATCGATCGGAAGCCATGTCTCGATGGCGCTCGGGCTCGCGGCCGGGCTCGGGTTCGGTCTCGCCGCCGTCTTGACGCACTCGCCGCTGCTCGTCGCGGTGATACGGTGGCTGCGGCCGCTCGGCACGCTGTTCCTGAACCTGCTGTCGATGGTCGTGATCCCGCTCGTCGCCACCGCCCTGTTCGCCGGCGTCGCGGGGCTCGGCGACCTGCGCCGCGTGGGCCGGCTCGGCATCCGGACGCTCGCGTTCTTCTGGGGCACCACGCTCGCGGCGATCCTGATCGGCCTCGTCGTGGCGGCGCTGCTGCTGCCGCTCGCGCCCATCACTCCCGACCAGCAGGCGGCGCTCCGTCAGGCGGCCGCTGCCGACTCCGGAGCCGTGCGGCAGGCGGCGGAGCAGGTCACCACCGGCGCCCGGTTCATCGTGGAGCTCATCCCGTCCAACCCGGTGCGTGCCGCGGTGGAGGGGAATCTCCTCCCCCTGATCGTGTTCATCACGATTTTCGCAGTGGCCGCCGCGGCGCTGCCCGACGAGAAACGGCACACGCTCACCGACCTCGCCGACGTCGCCACGCAGGCGTTGATCCGGATCGTGCGGTGGGTCTTGCGGCTCGCCCCGGTCGGCATTTTCGCCATCGTGGCCGGTGCGGTCGCACAGTTCGGCGTCGACCTGATCAAGGCGATGGCGGTGTTCATCGTGGCCGTGATCACCGGGCTCGCCGTGTTGATCGCCGCCGTGTACCTCCCCGTCGTCGTCTTGGTGGCGCGCGTCGGCGCGTGGCGTTATCTGCGGGCGATTCGTGCCTCGCTGCTCATGGCCTTCTCGACCACTTCGTCGCTCGCCACGCTCCCCGTCATGCTCGAAGCGGCGGAGAGCGACCTGCGGATCTCGCGCACGGTGGCGAGCTTCGCTCTCCCGCTGGGGGCGAGCATCGGCCGCTCGGGGAGCGCCCTGTTCCAGGCGGTGGCGGTGCTGTTCGTGGCCCGGCTCTACGGCGTCCCGCTCGGGGTCGGAGGCACGTTTCAGGCGGGAGCCGCCGTGTTCCTCGCCTCGCTCACCGTGGCGAGCGTTCCCTCGGCGAGCATCGTGAGCCTCGTGCCGGCGTTCACCGCCACCGGGCTCCCGCTCACCGGCCTGCAGCTGCTGCTCGGACTCGATCGCATTCCCGACATGTTCCGCACCATGACCAACGTGTTCGGAACGCTCACGGCGGCGACGGTCGTGGACGCTGTGGAGTCGAGGACCGAGACGGGACATGCACAAGCTAGACGCACAGACGCACAGGGGAGAATAGGTTGAGTAACGGCAGGTAGACCTGTTACTCCGCCCTGTTCTCCCCTGTGCGTCTGCTGCGTCTGTGCGTCTAGTCTGTTTACACCCCGCACGCCCTGAATACGGGAGGGTGGTCGCCCCGCTGCAACAGATCGTGCAGCATCTCGTGCTCGGCGACCTGACGGTCGTACAACCGGCCCTGCGCCATGTAGATCGTGTGCGGCGCGCGCCACCACCCGTCGCACTGACCCTCGTAGGCGGGACAGGAGTAGCTCGAGCCCGGCACTTGGTACCACTCGACGCGATCGAAGTCACCCCCCAGCCCGGCGCAGCGCTCGATCTCCGTCCACCAGACTCCGTAGACCGCGGGCGGCGTGAGGGGCACGGCACCGGCCGGGGCGAACGCGTCGAGGCAGCCCAGGAGGAGGAGCGGTGTGAGCCACACCAGCCGCACGAGCATGGACGAGCGCTAGAACTCCCCGGCGACCCGGCCGGCCAGGAGCAGTCCTACGGCGACGCTCGCCGCGGCGCTGCCCACGTGGAGCAGGGTCGCCCAGCGCGCACCCCGCGTCGAAGCGAGCCGCACCACGCTCGCGAGCGATACCGACACCACGAGCATCCCGATCATGGTGCCGATCGCAAACGCGACGAAATAGGCGACCTGGGCGACGCGCGTCGGCGCCGCGGCGACCAGCAGCACGAGGATCGCGGCGCTGCCGGCGAGCCCGTGCAGGAGGCCGAACCCCAGCGAGCGGCGCGCATCGCCCTGCGGGTGCGCATGCTCGTGCGCCGTCCCATGGGCGTGGCTATGGAGATGAAGGTGCGAGCCTCCGGCGTGCGAGTGCATGTGCAGATGCCACCGCCCCCGCGCGTAGCGCAGGATGACGCTTCCGCCGAGCCCGATCAGCAGGACGGCGACCAGGAGGTCGGCGGCGGGCCAGAGCCGGTCGGGAAGCCGCAGCCCGAACAGGATGATCGCGCCCACGACGGCGCCGACGCTCGCGGTGTGGCCCACCGCCCACGCGAGGCCCAGGCGACAGGCGTCGAGCAGGCGGCCCTGGCGCGTCGCGAGCGTCGAGACCGCCGCGAGGTGGTCGGGCTCGAACGCGTGACGGAGGCCCAGGAGCAGGCCGAGGCCCGCCAGGGCGAGCACGGTGGGAGGGGGAGCGAGAGTCATGGCGGCAAGGAATCTAGTCGATTCTCTTTGACGGATCATGGAACCCGATCTCGACGCCGTCCACGCCCGGTACCCACCTGTAGACGTCCGGGTCTCGGAAATCCTGGAGAAAATCCGCCGCGACTGCCGCGAGCTCGGCCTCGAACGGCGCAACGAGGGGAACGAGCGGCAGGTCGAAGAGTTCATCGCCCGGCTTCGCGTGGAATTCGGAGAACGCGTCGTGATCGAGCGACAGCGCCTGTCCGCGTGGGCGGGCGGATAATCTCGGGAGTCTGAAGAGAGTCAGGATGTAGGGGACAGCACGGGCCACTACTAGACGCACAGACGCACAGCGGTGAACAGGTGGGAGTTGGTAGTTACGCTGCCTACTCAGACTGTTCACCCCGGTGCGTCTAGCCGTTGCCTTTCCCACGGTCCTACAACCTTTTAGGTGTCTTTCCTATCCAAGCCGGTACATGGTATTGACCACTCCCGGGGTGGCGACACTGCGCAGAGATCCGGACCAGCGGGCGTTGCGGGACGCGGAAACTGCCGACGCGGCGCTCGCCGCCTCCGGCGACGGCCGGGCCTTCGAGCGGTTGTACCGGACGCACGTGGCGCGCGTGCACAGCCTGGTGCGACGGATGGTCGGGCCGGACCATGCCGACGACATCGCGCAGGACGTGTTCGTCCGCGCGTGGAACAAGCTCGCGACGTTCCGGGGCGACGCGGCGTTCGGGACGTGGCTGCACCGCCTGGCCGTGAACGTCATTCTCGCCCGGCGCACCACGCTCGGCACGGAGCGCGGCCGCTACGACGACTCGGCCGACGTCCTCGATGACGTGGCGGGTCGGCCGGCGGCCCCCGAGTGGTCGATGGATTTCGAGGAGGCCATCGGGCGGCTGCCCGACGGTGCCCGACAGGTGTTCGTGCTGCACGACATCGAGGGGTACCGGCACGACGAGATCGCCGACATGCTGGGGATCGTGCCCGGCACGTCGAAATCGCAGCTGCATCATGCCCGCATGGCGCTGCGCAGGCATCTTGACCGCTGAAAGCAAAGGGGCTGGCGTATGAAGGACCAGTGGACTGATCGACTCTCGCAGTATCTCGACGGCGAGCTCGCGGCGCCCGAGCGGACGACGCTCGAGGCGCACCTCGCCTCGTGCGATGTGTGCCGGACGACGCTCGAGGAGCTGCGGCGCGTGGTGACGAACGCGCGCGCGCTCGACGATCGCCCGCCCGCGGCGGACCTCTGGCCGGCCGTGGCGGCTCGCATCGGGCTGTCGCCGCGAGAGCAGGCCCGGCCGGTGGTGAGGCGGTTTTCCTTCACCGTGCCGCAGCTCGCCGCCGCGTCCGTGGTGCTGGCCCTGCTCTCGGCGGCTGCCGCGTGGCTGATCGTGCGACGCGGCACCGTCCCGACCGCGCCCGTCGCCGTCGCCGAACGCGCTCCGGTGCTCCTCAATGCGTCCGCGTACCCGGGCGATGCGCGGTTCGACGCCCAAGTGGCGGATCTCGAGCGCGCCCTCGCGCGGGGGCGCGGGCGGCTCGATACGGCCACGGTGCGCGTGATCGAGAGGAATCTGAGAATCATCGACCGGGCGATCCGTGGGGCGCAGAGCGCGCTCGCGGCCGACCCCGCGAATTCATATCTGAACCTGCACCTCGCTCAAGAGATGCGGCGCAAACTGGAGCTGCTGCGCCAAGCGGCGACACTCGCCGGCGCGCGGAGCTAGGAGGAGGATAGACCAGCATGCTGACGACCCTGGCGACGCTCGCGGCGCTCGCGCTCACGCAGCAGACCGACACGACCGTCCCGGTGCGCTCGGGCGCCCGCCTCGAGATCAGCAACTACGGGGGGGAGATCGCCGTCAAGACGTGGAACCGCGACGCGGTGCGTGTCGTGGCCGACCACTCCAGTCGGGACCGGGTCCGCGTCGACGCGTCCGATCAGGTCGTCCGCGTGAAGACCGAAACGGGACGGCGCGGGCCCTCGCAGATCGACTACGCCGTCACCGTGCCGGCGTGGATGGCCCTGAACCTCTCCGGGGTCTATACCGACATCAAGGTGGACGGCGCCCAGAACGAGATCACGGCCGAGACGGTGCAGGGCGAGGTCACGGTGCTGGGCGGGTCGGGCAACGTATCGCTCAAGTCCGTTATGGGGGCCGTGACACTCGAGAAGGCGCGCGGCCGTATCGACTTGAGCAGCGTCAACGAAGCGATTCGGGCGACGGAGGTCTCGGGAGACCTCACCGCCGAAACCGTGAACGGCGACATCACGCTCACTCAGATCGAGTCCGCCAACGCCGAGGCCAACACGGTCAACGGCGACATCACCTACGACGGGACGATCAAGGACGGAGGCCGCTATCGATTTGGAACGCATGACGGCGATCTGCGGGTGTCGGTCCCCGAGAAGGCCAACGTCTCGGTCTCCGTTTCGACGTTCAACGGCGAGTTCAACGCCTGCTTCCCCGTGCAGCTGACCGGCAAGACGAGGCACCGCTTCAGCTTCACCATAGGCTCCGGCAGCGCCCGGCTCGAGCTCGAATCGTTCGGCGGCAACATCAAGATTTGCCGTCCGGGGCAGCTGTCCAAGGACAAGGATAGAGCCAAGGACAAGGACGACGACCACGAGGAGAACTGACAATGCGCGTTTCCCTACTCACGCTGCTCACCACCGCGGCCGGCTTGGCTCTGGCACCGCGCGCGGCATCGGCCCAGGGCGAATTCCATTGGAAGGGAAAGATCGCTCAGGGCAAATCGATCGAGATCAAGGGAGTGAACGGCGACGTCCGCGCGGTCGCCGGCCCGGGGGCGGGCGACGTCGAGGTGACCGCCGTGAAGCACGCGCGCCGGAGCGACCCCGACGAAGTGAAAATCGAGGTCGTGCCGCACGAGGACGGCGTCACGATCTGCGCGGTGTACCCGAGCGACGGCCGCCGGGAGAACAGCTGCGACGCAGGCGAGGGCGGTCACATGAACGTGCACGACAACGACGTGACGGTCGACTTCACGGTGCGGGTGCCCGCGGGCGTGCGGTTCGTCGGGAAGACAGTGAACGGCGAGGTCGCGGCGGCCGACCTCTCGAGCGACGTGGAAGCGAACACGGTGAACGGCAGCATCCGGATTTCCACGGCCGGCTACGCCGAGGCGCAGACGGTGAACGGCGAGATCGTGGCTTCGCTCGGTCGCGCCACCTGGAGCGATGCCCTCGAGTTCCGTACCGTGAACGGCGGGATCACCCTCGATCTTCCGGCCGGTCTTTCCACCGAGGTGCGGGCTACCACCGTCAACGGGGACATCCAGACCGACTTCCCGCTGATGGTCACAGGGCGGCTTGGACCCCGGCGCCTGCACGGGACGATCGGGAGCGGGGGGCGACGGCTTGCTCTCGAGACGGTGAACGGATCGATAAGGCTGAGAAAAAGCTCGTAACAACACGGGATGCGAGATGCGGGATGCGAGGATGACCGAACGCATCCCGCATCCCGCGATAATTCGACCCCCTCCGCAACAGCGCGGTACCTAATCCAGCAACGCTTCGTCCCACCTTGGTCGTCTCCGAACCAGGGGTCCCGTGGTGTTGCGGGAACTTCTCGCCCGCACCGAGCAGATCGACGATCTTCGCCACCTCTTTGGGGCGCTCGGTTTCCACGCGGCGTGGGAGCCCGTGCCACCCGGACCCTGGCTCGGTCCGGGGCTGGCGGAAGCGGCGGGCGTAATCCGTGCGGCGCTCGTGGCGCGTCACGAGGCCTTTCGCGTGTTCGCGATCGAGGCCCGCGACCCCGAGCGGGCGGTCCGCGCGGCGGCCCACCGCCTCGCTGCGCAAGCCGAGCGCGGCCTCGCCTGCGCGCTCGGCTCGGGCCCCCGGCGCCTCGTCTGCGCGAGCTGGCGCGCGACCGCGCGCGGGGGTGGGCGGAGCGGAGGCCCGGCGGTCCGCCTCGCCACGATTCCCCTCGAGCGACCGCCCGGCGGCTCGCTCGCCACGCTGGAGCGGTTCAGCCCCCTCGCGGGGGAAACGTCGCTCGCGCTCAGCCTGCGGATCGGCGAAGCGCTCGCGAGCGAAGGGGTCACCCCGCGGTTCTTCCGGGTGTTCCGGGCCACGTTGGAGCGGCTGACAGACCGCCTGGCGGCGCCCCGCAGCCGGGGCGAGCGGCATACGCTCGCGCTCACCGCCCTCACCCGTGTGCTGTTCCTCTACTTCATCCAGGCGAAGGGCTGGCTGGACGGCGACCGGCGCTACCTGATCCACCGCTTCGACGAGAGCCTCGCCACCGGGCGCCACTTCCACCGCCAGGTCTTCGACCCGCTGTGCTTCGGCGCCCTCAACCGCCCGGCGTCGGCCCGCTCCGCCGCGTCGCGCGCACTGGGCCGCCTCCCGTTCCTGAACGGCGGGCTATTCGAGCCCACCGCCCTCGAGCGCCGCGACGGCCCCGCCCGCTGGACCAACGCCGACTGGCGCGACGCGTTCGACGAGCTGTTCGAGCGGTTCCACTTCTCGGCGCGCGAGGAGGACGACGAGAGTGACTGCGTCGCGCCCGACATGCTGGGCCGCGTGTTCGAGGGCGTGATGGACCCCGCCGAGCGGCGCGCGAGCGGCAGCTACTATACGCCCGCAACCTTGGTGCGCGAGATCGTGCGTGCCGGCCTCGCCGCCGTCCTCGTCCACCGCTTCGGCCTCGCCCCCGTGGCCGCGGAGCGCTGGATCTACGACGGCGACCCGCCCCAGGCGCGCCCTGATCTCCGCCAGGTGGCCGTGCTCGACCCCGCGGTCGGCTCGGGGGCGTTCCTCCTCGGCGCACTGGAGGAACTCGCGCACCTGCGCTGCACCACGGGCGAGGGCCCTGCCGCTACGGTGCGCCGCGACGTGGTGGCGCGCTCCCTGTTCGGGGTGGACCTGAAGCTCACGGCTGTGCGACTCGCCGAGCTGCGTCTGTGGCTCGCCCTCGTGGCGGACCTGGACGAATCGAACCTCGCCCGCATCGCTCCGCTACCGAACCTGGACGGGCACGTGCGCCAGGGGGATGCGCTGCTCGACCCGCTCACGCTGGCCCGCGCGCTGGGGGGAGGTGCCGCGGCCACGGTCCCGTCGACCGAGGTCGAGCGGCTCACCGTCGCCCGGCGCACGCTCTTCAGCCTCGCCGGACCGGCCAAGCGGCGGGCGCTGAGCGAGCTCGCCGGTGCCGAGGCAGCGGTGGCGCGACGCTTGTTCGCGGCAGCGGTCGCCGCGCTCGAGCGGCGTGCCGCCGAGCTGGTCGCCGTGGGCAAGGATCGCGACCTGTTCGGACGGCGGCGGGGGCTCCGTCCAGAGGAGCGCGCGCTGCTACGGCGCGTGCGCGCCAGCCGCCGCGAGCTGCGGTCGGCCGCGCGCCGCCTCTCTCGCGAGGGCGGTGCTCCGTTCTTCGCGTTCGAATCGCACTTCGCCGACATTGTGACGCGCGGCGGTTTCGACCTCGTCGCAGGGAACCCGCCGTGGGTCCGTGGCGAGCGGGTGCCAGCCCAGGTGCGGGAGACGCTGGTGACGCGCTATGCCACGTGGCGGCCGGCGCGGGGGCCCGGGTTTGCGCACCTGCCCGACCTGGCGGTCGCGTTCGTCGAGCGTGCGCTCGAGCTCGCGGCTCCAGGTGGGGCGGCGGCACTCCTCGTCCCAGCGAAGCTCGCGTCCAGCGGCTACGCAGAGCCACTCCGGCGGCGGCTCGCCGCAAACACGTGCCTCGAGCGGGTGGCGGCGGTCGATCAGACGGGTGCGTTCGCCGGGGGAGCGGCGGTCTATCCGATGGCGCTCGTGGCTGCGCGGATCGAGCCGACCGGTCGGGAGCGCGTGGCCACGGCCCTAGGGCCCAAGACCGGAGCCCCGGCGATCCCCCAGCGCGCCCTCGCGGCCGACGGTCCGTGGATCCTGGCAGGTGCGGGGGGCGCCACACGGATCGCGTGCCACCTGCGAACCGTCTGTCCGACGGTGGGTGATCGCTGGAGCCCGCGGCTCGGGGTGAAAACCGGGGCGGACGACGTGTTCCTGGTCGCGCAACCGGGACCGGCGACCCGGCCCGTGGTGCGGGGCCGGGACCTGGGGCCGTGGCGGGCGACGCCGCGCGCGCACCTGCTGTGGACTCACGGGCCCGACGGCCGGCCGCTCGCCCGCCTCCCGGCCGAGCTGGCGCGCGCGCTCGACCTGCATCTGGAACGCCTGGGTCGTCGCAGCGACTACCGCAGTGGGCCGGCCTGGCAGCTGTTCCGCATTGCGCTGGCCGACGCCCCATACCGGGTGATCTGGCCCGACCTCGCTCGGCGACTCGCGGCCGTCGTGCCCGCCTCGGGGCTCGTTCCCCTGAACACCGTCTACGGCATCGCGACCCGCGCCGCGGACGACGCGTACGCGCTGGCGGCGCTCTTCAACTCGCGCTGGCTCACCGCGCTCGCGCGGCTCTCCGCCGATCCCGCCCGTGGCGGCTTCCGGCGCTTCAACGCGCGCGTCGTGCGGGAGCTCCCGTTGCCGCCCGCGAACGCGGCGGCGTGGCGCGCGCTCGCGGAGCAGGGCCGCGCGAATGCCTCCGACGACGACGCGATTGCCGACATGTACCAGCTCGAGGCCGCGGACCGCCGTGCGCTGGACGCATCCGCCGCGGATCCTCTCTGAGCACCTCGCACCGCTCCCCGAGCCGCTCGCCTGCTTGCTCACGCCGGGGGCGGTCGGCCCGGCGCCGGCGGTCGCGGCGCTCGGGGCGCGCGCGTTGCTCGACCTCGCGCCGCTCGCGCTCGAGGGCGAGGCGCCGTGGCCGGCGTGGCTCGCCCAGCACCAGGTCCCCGCCGCCGCGCGGCTCGTCGGCATCCTGGCGCGCCACGGCGGCGCCCTGCTCGCCGACGCCGTGGGCCTCGGCAAGTCGTACGTCGCGCTCGCCGTCGCCCTCGCGCTCGGCGAGCCATTCGCGCTGGTCGTACCGGCTGTGCTGGTGGACCAATGGCGCACGCTGCTCGAGGAGCACGGTGTGAAGGCGCCGATCGTGACGCACGAGTCGCTGAGTGCAACCCCCTACCGCCCTCTACCGCCGTCTACCGTCCCCTACCGTCTCTTCATCGTCGACGAAGCCCACCGCTTCCGAAATCCCATCACGAACCGCTACCGCGCGCTCGCCAGGCTCGTGGTCGGTTCGCGCGTCCTTCTCGTCACGGCCACGCCGGTGCACAACCGCATCGCCGACCTGTTCCATTTGTTCCGCCTCTTCCTGCGCGACCACGACCTCACGGCGCTGGGGGTGCCGTCGCTGTGGCGCGCGGCGCGGGGCGACGCCGACCGGCACGCCGTGACGGCCGCCGCCGCGCGCTTGAGCGTATCGCGCTCGCGGGAGCACGTGCAGGCAGGGTACGGCACCGGACCGGTCGTGCTTCCCTTCCCTGAGCGCGCGGCTGGAGAATCGATCCGCGTCGGCACGGCGCCCGACTCGGAACTCCGGCAGCTCGTGACGGGAGTCGCCGGGCTCGAGGCGGGCGCCGAGGCGGCGGCGCTGTTCCGCCTGCTCCTGTTGTCGCAGCTCGCCTCGAGCCTTCCGGCGTTTCGCGCGAGCCTCGCTCGGTACGAAGCGTTCCTCGAGCTGAGTGCCGCGGCCGCGACGCAAGGGCGCGCGCTCGGACGCCCTGACTTCAAGCGGCTATTCCCTGCCGGATCGGAGGACTTGCAGCTCGCGTTCTTCCCGCTGGTCCTTCCTCCCGGCCCCGGCGCCACCACCGAGCGGGACCGGGACAGGGTGCGGCAGCTGCGCGCGCTCGCCACCCCGCGGCAAGACCCCAAGGCAGACGCGCTCGCGCGCGTATTGGACGGCCGCGTGGGAAAGACGATCGTGTTCGTCCAAGCGCGTGCCAGCGTGCATCACCTGGTGCGCCGCCTCCGACGTCACCGGGTCGCGGCTGTGACGGGAGAGCGGGGGTGGTTCGGGAGCGAACCCGCCGCGCGGGAGGAAGTGCTCCGCGCCTTCGCGCCACGAGCGCAGGGCGCTCCCCTTCCCGCCCGCGCGCTCGAGACCGACGTCCTGATCGCCACCGATCTCTTGAGCGAAGGCCTGAATCTCCAGGACGCCGTCCGCGTCATCCACTACGACCTGCCGTGGAGCCCCGCCCGCCTCGCGCAGCGCGTGGGCCGTATCGATCGCGCCGGCTCGCCCCACGAGCGCATCGAGACCGTCACGTTTCTTCCGCCACAGCCGCTCGCCGATGCGCTGGCAATGGAGCGCCGTCTGGTGGCGAAGCGACGGACGCAGTCGCGAGCCGGCGCCGGCCCGCGCGCGTTCGACTGGTGCGATGGGCTGTACGGTCTCGCGGCCCGCGCCGGACCTCCCGCCACGCCCGGGGCCTGCGGGGCGGTCGCGGCGGCCGAGCCCGCAGTCGTGCTCGTCGTGCGCCTCGGGCGTCTGGTGGAGGGCGTGGTGGTGACGGACACGGGCGCGCGGGCCGATCCCGCGCGCGCCACCCGACTGCTCGAGCGGGCGGCCGTGGCGGAGCCGGCCCCATTCGACCGCGCGGTGCTCGAGCGAGCGATCCGACGCGCGGCGCCGCTCGTGCGCAGCCGGCTTGCCGCGCTCGAGGACGCGCGCTGGCGTACCGCCCAGCGGGACCGCCTCAGTCGCCGGCTCATCCCCTGGGTGCTGGCCGCCGCGCGTCGCGCCGCCGCGCGGCGTCGCCACGCCGACCTCGCCCGCCTCGATGGCCTCGTCTCGAGACTCGCGCTCGGGATGACGGCGGGAGAGGAGCTGCTCCTGGAAGACCTGCTGGCTCGTCGCGCACCCCTCTCGGTGCGGGACGTGCTGGCGTGGCACGAGCGCCTGCCGCCGCTCTACACCGGGGCCGAGGCACCGCAGGTCGAATTGGTGGCGGCGATGGTGCTCAGCTGACCGCTCACTCGTGATGAAGCATCAGTTCCTCATAGTCGAGCTCGCGCTGGACGCGGCGCATCACGGCGTCGCTGATGGCGCCGTTGTCGCGTAAGCGGAGCAACTGCTGCCGTTCCGCAGCGAGCAGCTCCCTCGCGAGCCGCACCTGGGCGATGGATTTGGCCTCGATCGGGCTGTCGAGAACCCCATCCGCGTGGCCGTGCAGATGTCGCGTGCGGAGGCGGTACCGATCACGCGTGTGCGACAGCGCGTCCGGGTGCATCCACGACTCCGTCGCGAGCTCCTCCAGCCGCGCGAGCGCAGCCTCGGCCGTTCCGATACGCGCCGCGAGCTCCTCGCGGCGCTCGTCGTCCCCCGTGTCGCGCACGCCCAGCCAGCGCATTAGCGGCGCCAGCGTGAAGCCCTGGCCCAGCAGCGTCACGACGATCACGACGAACGCGATCGCGATGACCACGTCGCGGCCGGGGAACGGCGCACCCGCGGCGGTCATGGTGGGAATGGCGGCAGCCAGCACCAGGGACTCCGCGCCGCGCAGGCCGGCCCAGGAAACGACTGCCGGAAACTGCCATGGCGGGTACGGGTCCCGCTTTCGCACACGCGCACTCAGGAACCGAGGGAGGTAGGTCGCGGGGAACACCCACACGAAGCGCGCGACGATGATCGCCAGGCTCACCAGCACCGCTCCCGACACCAGTTCCCGCGCGAACGGACCGTTCCAGCCCCCGAGAATGGGCCGCAACGCCAGTCCGGTGATGATGAAGATGAGCCCTTCGAGCGCGAACACGACCACATCCCACATACCGACGTTCTGTACGCGCGTGTCCGCCGCCACGAAGCGGGGTCCCACGCGCCCCAAATACAGTCCGGTCGCGACGACCGCCAGGATGCCGGAGACCCCGAGCCGCTCGGCGGGCAGATACGCCGCGTACCCGGTCAAGAGCGAGATGGTGTTCTCCACCTCGGGATCGTGGATGTGGCGGCGCACCGCGGCCAGGAGCCACGCCACGGCCAAGCCCACTGCGACCCCGCCCGCACCCACCACGAGGAACCGGCCCGTCGCCGCGGGGAGCGAGAACGACCCCGTGACCCCAGCGGCGACTGCCATGCGGTACGCGACGATCGCGGCCGCGTCGTTGATCATGCTCTCACCCTCGAGGATGGTCACGAGGCGCCGTGGCAGCGGCAGCCGGCGCACGAACGCGGTCGCGGCCGCCACGTCCGGCGGCGAGACGACGGCGCCCAGGGCGAAGGCCGATGCCCACGGCAATCCCGGGACCGCGAGGTGCGCGACCCCGGCGACGACGACCGTCGCGAACAGGACATGCCCGACGCCCAAGAGGAGGATCGGGCGAAGGTTCGCGCGGGCATCGCGGTACGACGCCAGGAGGGACGCGCGATACAACAGCGGCGGGATGAAGACCAGAAAGACGAGCTGCGGGTCGAACTGCACCGCGGGAAGCCCCGGGAGCAACGCGACCAGCACTCCGCCTGCGAGGAGGACCGCGGGCGTGGGAATGCCGAGCCGACGCGCCACCAGTGCCAGGAAGGCGACGCCGACGAGCAGAGTGAGGACGGTTTGGAAATTGTGCATGACGGTTGCGCCCATCAAAGTTACCTTCCGGCGTGTCCCTCTCCACCTTTCTCTTCGACCTCGACGGCACGCTCATCGACTCCATCGAGCTGATCCTCCGCTCGTACCGCCACACCATGCGCCTGCACCGCGGGCATGAGCCGTCGGACGACGTCTGGATGCAGGGGCTGGGCACGCCGTTGTGGGTGCAGTTCCGCCACTTCACCGAGGACCCCGCCGAGATCGAGGCCATGGTGGCGACGTACCGCGCCTACAATCTCGCGCACCACGACGAGCTGGTGCGTCCCTATGCCGGCGTGGTCGAGGCAGTGCTGGCGCTCCGGGACCGGGGGAAGACCCTCGGCCTCGTCACGAGCAAGATGCGGAGCGGCGCCCTCCGCGGGCTCCGCGTCGCGGGGCTCGAGGACGCCTTCCAGGTGATCGTGGGCGCGGACGAGGTCACCCATCCCAAGCCGCACCCCGAGCCGGTGCTCATGGCACTCGAGCGCCTGGGCGCGCCTGCTTCAGGCGCGGTGTTCGCGGGCGACTCGCGTCACGACATCGAGTGCGGCCGCGCGGCGGGCGTGAAGACCGCCGCCGTCCTGTGGGGACCGTTCGACCGCTCCCACCTCGAGGACCTCGAGCCGGATTACTGGCTGGAACGGCCGGAAGACCTCACTTTACTGGCACCCGACACCTAGCACCCGGCACCTGGAGGTTCTTTGCCCTTTGTCCCATTCGAGCTGGAGCGCTGGCAGAGCACCTGGGAGAACCGGGTGCGTTACAACCTGTCCGAGTCGGGGGTGCACCCGCTCTCGATCCAGGAGTTGCTCGACCTGGCGGGGGCGTCCCCGGCGCCGCTGCTCGACGTCCGGCTCGGCTACAGCCAGTCGAACGGCACCGACCTGCTGCGCGAGCGGATCGCGGCGCTGTACCAAGGGGTCTCGCCGGAGCAGATCTTGGTCACCACCGGCAGCGCCGAGGCGAACTTCGTCGTCTGCTGGCGGCTGGTCGAGCCCGGCGACCAGGTCGCCGTGATGCTCCCGAACTACCTCCAGACCTGGGGGCTCGCCCAGAACTTCGGCGCCGTGGTGCGCGGCTTCGCGCTGCGCGCCGAGGCGGAGTGGGAGCCCTCACCGGAGGACGTGCGGCGCGCCATCGCGCCGGGCACGAAGCTGGTCGTCGTCACCAATCCACATAATCCGACGGGGCACGTGCTCTCGCAGGAAATGCGACAGGCCATCGTGGCTCGCGCGGCGGAGGTCGGTGCATGGCTGCTCGCGGATGAGGTCTACCAGGGAGCGGAGCGTGACGGCACGACGACGCCGTCGTTCTGGGGCAGCTATGAGCGCGTGATCGTCGTGAACGGCCTCTCGAAGGCGTACGGCCTGCCGGGTCTGCGGATCGGCTGGGTGCTCGCGCCGCCGGGCTTCGCGGGAGAGGCGTGGGCGCGGCACGACTACACCACGATCGGGCCGGCCGGGGCGAGCGACCATCTCGCCGCCGTGGCGCTCGAGCCGCGGGTGCGGGAGAAGGTGCTGGCGCGCACGCGCGGCATCCTCCGCGCCAACTATCCGGTGATCGAACAGTGGTTGAAGCGGTTTGGCGATACGTTCAGCTGGCACCCGCCGCAGGCGGGGGCGATCTGTCTCGTGCGCTACCGCCAGGCGATCAGCGCCCTCGACCTGGTGGAGAAGATGCGGGCCGAGCACGACGTGCTGCTCGTGCCGGGCGACCACTTCGAGCTGCCGAACCACATCCGCTTCGGTTTCGGGGAGGAGCTGCACCACTTCCGGGAAGCGCTCGCCGAGACCGAGCGGGGTCTGAAGCGCGTGTTCGCCGATTGAGATGCGGGTCGTCCCGCTCGAGGCGTTCCGGGACAAGATCCCCTTCGCCGTGGCGATCGCCGCCGTCGAACAGGGCTTCCGCGCGCTCGGGCGCGGCGAGGCCGCGCTGCCCGACCCGATGGTGCTGGAGCTGCGCGAGCAGCAGGCCGAAGTGCACGTGAAGGGAGCGCACCTCGCGGGCGCGCGGCACATCGTCCTCAAGGTGGCGACCGGATTCTATCGCAACCGCGCCCGCGGCCTCCCCTCGGGCGACGGCATGTTCCTGCTGCTCGATGCGGACACCGGGGTCCCCGCCGTGCTGCTCGAGGAGCACGGCTACCTCACCGACTTCCGCACGGCGGCGGCGGTGGCGCTCACGCTCAAGTACCTGGCACCCAAGGACGCGCACGACGCGCTGCTCGTGGGCGCGGGCGCGCTCGCCCGGCTCACCGCCCGGGCCATGGTCGCGCAGCTGCCGCTCGCCAGGCTCACCCTGTGGAATCGCACCCGCGAGCGCGCCGAGGGACTCGCCAGGGAGCTGGCGCAGGTGGTCGACACGCGCATCGCCCCGGCGCTCGAGTCCGCGGTCCGTGACCACCGAGTGATCGTCACGGCGACGGCCAGCACGACGCCGCTCGTGATGGCCTCGTGGGTGGGGCCCGGCACACACATCACCTCCGTCGGGACCGGCAGCCCGGAGAAGATCGAGCTCGAGCCGGCCTTGCTCCGGCGGGCCGACAAGCTCGTCGTCGACCGTGTATTCCAGACCGAGCGCTACGGCAACCTGCACCACGCCATGGCGGCCGGAATCGTCACGCGCGACAAGGTCTACGCGGAGCTCGGCGACCTCGCCGCCGGCCGGCTCCCCGGACGAGAAAACGCCAGCGAGATTACCGTCGCGGACTTGACCGGCGTGGGCGTGCAGGATGCCGCGATCGCGCAGGCGGTCGTCGAGGTCCTCGGGCTATGAGTCATCCGTCCTCCGTCATCCGTCGTCCGTAAGACCCATAGCAAGGGAAGTACGGATGACGGATGACGAATGACGTTCTAGATCAGCGCACGCAAGACTAGATACGCGACGCCGGCGATCCCCGCCGCC
>Ga0209161_10000296_pt1 | contig 39949 bp, 39 predicted proteins | sample GraSoiAngelo_155_FD_186169 | JGI IMG/M metagenome (GOLD analysis project Ga0209161, IMG submission 186169) | Grasslands soil microbial communities from the Angelo Coastal Reserve, California, USA - 14_1009_13_30cm (SPAdes) (version 2) | ecosystem: Environmental > Terrestrial > Soil > Grasslands... | reverse complement strand
CTGTTCGTTTCTGGAACCAATTAGCGCGCCTGCGCAGGTTCCCCTGGCCTTCAGGAATTTTTTCGCGCGATGGTTGAAGCTCATCGTTCTTTTCGCGCTCATTGCTTTTCTCCCGCGCCCGCGCCTCGTCGTCAGGTTTCGGTTTCTCTGGCGGATCGGAAGGCATAATGCACAGTAGCATGGCGAGCGGCGTATGCATTCAACTTCGACGCGTGGCTAACGCTACGCTCCCGCCCGACTTATCCCTAGGTCATGCGCGGAGGCCTTTTGTGAATCTGCTTTCTCACCGTCGCGGGCGTTTCGTTAGGTGCGAGTCACGCCGAACACGCTGCCTAATATGCCGGCTCTTGCGGGCAACATGCCCGCTTGACCTAACAGCCATGATGGCTGTGTTACGACGTGCGACCCGCATGAAACATATTAGGCTTTACCTGCTTTTTGCCGTTACGATTCAGAGCTTGTGCTGGGGCGATGTGACGAAGCTTTCGACACAGGATCGTAAAGCCTTGGAGAGTGCGTCGCGCTTCCACGAAATTCATTCCACGAGCGATTTGCCACGCGCAGTCCTCGCGCTTTGTGACGGCGGCGGCGACGGCAAGCTTGCGGAGCCGGGACAGAAATGGAACGCGACCGATGCGATCATCGACCCGACTCTCCCCGGCAAACGGCTGATTTGGGCAGCAGTGGGCGGCGATTATTACGTGGTGCATTACGAGCGCGGCGGAATCGCGCACACATTTCACGTGTTGGTGGCGACTCTCGCAAACAACGACGCGAAACCCAAAGTGGTCTGGCGCGCCGTGGGCGGCCCGTTCAAAGATTACGGGGTATTTCTTAACGGATTGCGAAACGGGAAGCTGGACAACCGCTTAGATAATGCGCATTAAGCCGGGTCTTGGGCGACATCGCTAATGTAGCGCCATTACCGAAAAGCGACGCAAGGACGCGCGCGCACTCCCAAAGCTCCGCGAAATGAGGCAAGACTCTCAATGGCCTTTCGCAAGACGGGCTGTTGGAGTGCGATGGGTACTCGCATCCTTCATTGTCTCGACCCGAGTTATTTTGTAGATTCTGTCTAAAGCTTTATGCAACTTGAGGGAATTGATCACGTAGCCATGGGTGTGCGCGATATTGAGCGCTCGGCCAATTGGTATGTCGACGTCCTCGGGTTCGAGCGTCTTCACGAAGGCATGTGGAACGGCGTGCCGACTTTTATCGGTAAAGGAAATACCGGGATTGCGTTGTTCCCCGCGAAGCCGGATGCAAAACCGACATCGCCAAGTCATCGCGAACTTCGAATGCTTCACCTGGCCTTTCGCGCCGACCATGAAAATTTTCTTGCCGCGCAAGGCGAACTGAAAAAGCGCGGAATCGAATTCGAATTCCAGGATCACGAAATTTCGCACTCTATCTATTTTCACGATCCAGACGGGCACGTGTTGGAGATCACGACTTATGAGTTGCCCCAGCCTTCCTGACTTGTCATGTCGAGCGAAGTCGCCTGCCAACCCGTAGGCGATTAAAGCGGTAGAGCACTGCACTCCAAAACGTGGCCGTGATTTCGAGCACATGCCAGTCGCTTGCGTCTTGGAGTGCGGCGGTGCTTCGCCGCTTTCCAGGGACCATCGAACCCACAATGTGCCGCTGAGGACAGCGGCCGCTACACCGCTACGCCATGCGTCCGCAGCAGTTCTTGTATTTTTTGCCGCTGCCACAGGGACACGGTTCGTTGCGACCGACTTTGGGCAATGATCGGCGAATCGGCAGATCGAGTGATACTTCGCCTGCGCCGTCGCCGTCCCCATCTCCGCCGACCGCGGCCATTGCGCCAACAGGGTGGCGCATGCGTGCATCGGCAGTTGCCGTCGGCGCGGTTGGGCCTTCTTCGCGCAGGAGGAACTGCGGCAATGTGGCCAGAAAATTCTCGAACGCCTGCAGATTGGAAGTGCTGCGGAAAAGATTGTTAAGGACTTCGTTCTTAATGTTCGCCATCAATTCGACGAACATGTCGTATGCTTCGGTCTTATACTCGATGAGCGGATCCTTTTGCGCGTAGCCGCGCAGATAAACGCCCTCGCGCAATGCGTCCATGGCGTAGAGATGCTCCTGCCAGAGTCGGTCAATCGCGTTCAGGATGATATAACGCTCCAGGCTTTTGACGGCAGTCGGTTCTTCGTGACTCGACTTGCGCTCATAAGCGTTCTTGATCTTTTCAAGCAGGAATTTCCCGTTTTCATCAACTGTACGGGTATCGAACTGCGCTTTCTCCTTCGTTAAACCGAGAGGAAACGTGGTGTTTATCCAGTGGATAAGACCTGTGTAATTCGGCTCCTCGCCCTCGAGATATTCCTTAACTTTTGCCGGCACGGCTTCATCGATCACTTCGTAGATGTGCGTACGCGGTTCCTCGGCATCAATGATTTCATTGCGCCAGGTATACACGACCACGCGCTGCATGTTCATCACGTCATCGAAATCGAGCGTCCGTTTGCGGATCAGATAGTTGCGTTGCTCGACCCGTTTTTGCGCGGTCTCGACGGACTTATTCAGCCAGCGATGCTCAAGCTCCTGGCCTTCTTCAAGCCCGAAGCGCTCCATGATTTTTGTCATGCGATCGGCCGCGCCAAAGTTGCGCATCAGATCGTCTTCGAAACTGACATAAAACCGCGATGCGCCCGGATCACCCTGGCGCGCGCAACGTCCGCGTAACTGCCGATCGATCCGGCGCGCCTCGTGGCGTTCCGTGCCAATCACCTTCAAACCGCCGAGCTCTGTGACACCTGGGCCGAGCTTGATATCCGTGCCGCGCCCGGCCATGTTCGTTGAAATCGTGACGGTGCCAGGTTGACCGGCGCGCGCCACGATCTCGGCTTCCTGCATGTGAAATTTCGCGTTCAACACGTTGTGGGGGATTTTCTCGCGCTTTAGCATTCGGCTCAGTAACTCCGAAGCTTCCACACTTACGCTTCCAACCAGCACGGGCTGAGTTTTGGCATGCGCTTCTTTGATCTCCTTGATCACCGCGTTGTATTTCTCGCGCCGCGTTTTGTAGATGTGATCGTTGGAATCGGTGCGCCGCACAGGTCGATTGGTTGGAATCATGTTCACGTCCAGTTTGTAAATGTCGTGAAACTCGGCCGCTTCCGTTTCGGCGGTGCCGGTCATTCCCGCCAGTTTTTGATAAAGCCTGAAATAATTTTGAATCGTGATGGTGGCCAATGTCTGGGTTTCACGATCGATCTGGACGCCTTCTTTCGCTTCGACCGCCTGATGCAATCCATCGCTCCACCGCCGGCCTGGCATCTTGCGACCGGTGAACTCATCGACAATCACCACCTTGTTCTCTTCGATGACGTACTGAACATCCTTCTCGAACAAGCAGTAAGCGCGCAGCAATTGTGAGATGTTGTGGATCCGCTCTGCTTGCGTGTCGCAATGTTGCTGGCGCTCCGCTTTTTTCTTGTCCTTCTCCTCAGGCGACAGGGTCTGGTCCAGATCGATCTCGGTGAATTCGTTGATCAAATCCGGCAACACGAACGCGTTCGGATCGTCTGGATTAAGAAAAACGCGGCCCTGCTCGGAGAGATCCGCTTCGTTCGATTTTTCGTCGATGGTGAAGAACAATTCTTCCTTAAGCTGAAACAGTTCCTCCTTGCGCGTGTCCTGGTAAAACGAAAGTTCGGCTTTATCGATCGCGCGGCGTTTGTCAGGGTCTTCCATCATCCGCAGCAGCTGTTTGTTGCGCGGTTGACCGAGTTTGACTTTGAACATCAGGCGGCCGCCGATCTCTACATCATCCTGCTCGAACTTCTCGATGGCCTCGCTGGCGAGGCGGTTGCAAAGCATGTTTTGCTTTCGCACCAGCTGCTCGATGAGAGGTTTCCATTTGTCGTATTGATGAGTCGAAATTGTTGCAGGCCCGCTGATGATGAGGGGCGTGCGGGCTTCGTCGATGAGAATGGAATCGACCTCATCGACGATGGCGTAACAATAGCCACGCTGCACCTGTTGTTCGCGCGTGGTGGCCATGCCATTGTCACGCAAGTAATCGAAACCGAACTCGCTGTTTGTTCCGTAGGTGATGTCCATCGCGTATTGCTCGCGCCGGACGTCCGGTTCCTGATCGTGTTGAATGCAGCCGACTGTGAGTCCAAGGAAATTGTAGAGTTGCCCCATCCACTCCGCATCGCGCCGGGCCAGGTAATCGTTCACCGTCACAAGGTGCGCGCCCCGCCCGGTGAGCGCGTTCAGATAAAGCGGCAATGTCGCTACCAGAGTCTTGCCTTCGCCGGTAGCCATCTCGGCGATCCGGCCCTTGTGCAAAACGATTCCGCCAAGCAACTGCACGTCGAAGTGCACCATGTCCCAGACCATCGGCTGATCGCACACCGTGAAAGTCTGTCCCCGATCCTTGAGCCGGCGCGCGGCGTTTTTCACCACTGCAAATGCTTCCGGCAAAATTTCATCGAGCTTTTTCCACTGCTCCTGGATATCCGGAAGCTTCGATATCTCTTGTTTCCACGCAGCCGTTTTTGCTCGCAACTCATCGTCGGACAAGTTCTTGAACTGCTCGTCGAACTCATTAGCCCGACGCACAATCGGCATCAGACGCTTGAGCTCGCGTTGATTTTTTGACCCCAAAATCTTCTTTAAAATCCAAGCAACCATTTGACCGCGTAATATCGGTCAGATTCCCGCAGTATCAATCTGTAGCCACGGCCCCGAGGGCTGTCTCAGGGAGGGCGCGTCACTCCGTGCGCGCCGTCTCATGATCGGCGTGCCGAAGACTGCCCGCCCTACCAAATCCGACCGGCCGCAGGCCGGTGGCTACAACTTTGACCGAGCGCCCTAGAGAAATTTCTGCGGCAGATCAACAGCTGGGCGCAACAGGCGCAGATAATGGCTCCGTGAAATTTGAATCCCGCCGAACTGTTGCAGGTGCGGGGTGAGCCATTGTGTATCGAGTAGGACGAACTTGCGGACGCGCAAATGTTCCACCAACGCCACAAGCGTAATTTTGGAGGCGTCAGTTACACGATGAAACATTGATTCGCCAAAAAACGCCCCGCCGACTGCGACACCGTACAGCCCGCCGGCGAGGCTATTTCCCTTCCAAGCTTCTATGGAGTGTGCGTGGCCGAGTTCATGCAATCGCGTGTAGCTCTCGATGATCTCGCGGTTGATCCACGTATTTTTGCGTTCCGCGCAGGCTTGGATCACGGCCGAAAACGCTTTGTCGATGGTCACTTGAAACGGTTTCCTGCGCACGAGACGCCGCAACGCATGCGGTACGTGAAAATCTTCCAAGGGCAGAATGGCCCGCGGATCAGGCGAGAACCATTCGATCGAATTATCGGACATGGCCATCGGGAAAACACCGAGTCTATACCCTTCGAGCAAAAGATCGGGATCGATCATGGCCGTTGAAACGTTAAAGCGCCAAACGCTAAACTGTCATTCCGAGCGAAGTCGAGGCTGCAATGGAGCCCCGAAAGCTGTCGGGGCGAGGCCAGGCTTTCCATCCCTTTGGATTACTTTTCGATAACATCGCGAGATGGAAAGCCTGGCCTCGCGGACTCCGTTCGCTGCGTTGCAGCTTCGACTCCGCTGCGCTCCGCCCAGGATAACCACTTCGCGTTCCAGCGTGTCACCTCGCAACCTCCTTGCAATGAAAGAGCACCTTCATAAGATAAGTCGATGAGGCCCCTTTCAATTCCGCTCGCGATCGTATGGCTGGCCTTGAGCGGCTGCGCAGACCCGCTCGAGCAACGCTCCACGCAGGAAGTGCAACAGCAATTGCAGCGCGGTGTCACCGGTCAGGGAACGCTTGGGCCGCTGGAACGAGGTCCCGACGATCCAGCAGCGGAACACGGTGTCCCGCAAACTCATCCGTAGTGTGTGAAGACGTCAGAACCTCCCAAGCATTCCAGAATTCTCATCCTCGATTTCGGCTCGCAGTACACGCAGGTCATTGCGCGACGGATCCGGGAATGCCAGGTGTATTCGGAGATTGTTCGGTTCGACACATCGGCCGCCGAAATCGCGGCAATGCAACCCAATGGCCTGATCCTTTCCGGCGGGCCGGCCAGTGTTTACGACAAAGGCGCGCCGCAAGTCGATCCGGAAATTTTTTCGGTAGGCATTCCGGTATTGGGGATTTGTTACGGGCTCATGTTGATGGCGCATCACCTTGGCGGGGGGGTCGTGTTCACCGGTCGGCGCGAGTACGGAGCGGGCGTGTTGCACATTGCGAATCAATCAGACCTTTTTGATGGCCTAGGCGACCAACTCGATGTTTGGAACAGCCATGGCGATGAAGTAACAGCATTGCCGAAAGGGTTTCGCGTCGCGGGAACGACTGAAGGTTGCGATTTCGCAGCCGTGGAGGATGCGAAACGAAAACTTTACGGCCTGCAATTCCATCCCGAAGTCGTGCATACGCCCCGCGGCAAGGAAATCCTGCAAAATTTCGTCTATCACATCTGTCGCTGCGCGATGGACTGGACGATGGGCTCGTTCATCGAAGAAGCTTGCGCCCGCGTACGGAAACAGGTCGGTGATCAAAAAGTGGTGCTCGGTTTGAGCGGCGGCGTCGATTCCTCCGTGACCGCCGCGCTTCTGCACAAAGCCATTGGCGATCAGCTCACTTGCATCTTCGTAAACAATGGACTGCTACGCGCGCGAGAGGAGGAAGTCGTGCAGCGTGTTTTCGGCGAAAATTTCCACATCAAGCTGAAATACGTGGACGCGTCGGAGCGTTTTCTGTCCAAATTGCGCGGCGTCACTGATCCGGAGGAAAAAAGGAAAATTATCGGGAACGAGTTCATCCGGGTGTTTGAAGACGCGATTGTCGATCTTGCGAAAACGGATGACGGATCACCCGTTGCCGATCACAAGTTCCGTTTTCTGGCACAAGGGACGCTTTACCCTGACGTTATCGAGAGTGTATCCATTGAGGGCAATCCTGCACAAGTCATCAAGACGCATCACAATGTCGGCGGGTTGCCCGAAAAGATGCATTTCGAATTGGTCGAACCTGTGCGGCAATTGTTCAAAGACGAGGTGCGTCAGGCCGGCCTCCAGCTGGGCTTACCGAAAGAAATTGTTTACCGTCAGCCTTTCCCGGGACCGGGTCTGGCCGTTCGCATTCTGGGCGAAGTCACGCCCGAGCGATTGTCGATCCTCCGCGAGGCAGATACGATTGTGCAAAGCGAAATGGAAGCCGCCGATTGGTATTACAAAGTCTGGCAATCATTTGCTGTGCTGCTCCCAGTACAATCGGTCGGCGTTATGGGCGACCAGCGAACGTACGAAAACACGATCGCCCTGCGGATCGTGGAAAGTCGGGACGGCATGACTGCAGACTGGGTGCGCATCCCCTACGAACTGCTCGCGCGCATTTCCAACCGCATCTCCAACGAAGTCAAGGGCGTCAACCGCGTGGTCTTCGACATCTCCAGCAAGCCGCCCAGCACGATCGAGTGGGAATGAGGCGATTTTCGATTGCCGATTGTCAGAGGCTAAATTAACCGATCTGTGCGATGGCGCGTATGAACTCGGGAAAATCTTTACCGTTGCGCGCGGCGTGATTGAGCGCGTCCAGGCGCGCGTCCATGGCAGGTTCGGGCAAGGCGACGCGACATGAATACGTGCCGTTTGTAAAGGCGATTTCGTCCCATTGGATAGAGGAGATCTCGTCATTGAAACGCGCTACCGCGCGACCCCGGAAAAACGCGCGCGTGGTTTCCGGCGGATTAAAAATTGCAGTCTTGATTTCCTCCTCACCGGTGACGCGACGCATCAGGCCTTTTCGCAGCAATTCGTAGTACAATCCGCGGTCGAGATCGAGATTGTGGTACTCCAGGTCGATCGATTGCAGCCAGGGATCGCCCCAGGAAAGTCTTTCTTCCTGCTGCAACGCTTCCAGCAGGAACTTTTTGGCTGCCCAATCGACGCGATCTCGCGTTGCCATCGGGTCGCGCTCGAGATCGTTCAGCACATTTTCCCATTCGCGCAAAATCCATGCGTGCTCGTGGTCTGGCGGATCACGCCACAGCTCGCGCGCGGCGTGCAAGTAAATCCGCTGCACATCAACGGCAGAAATTTTGCGGCCGTCCTTCAGCTCAATGATCCAATCGCATGTTTGATCGCGGCTAATGGATTTGTTGGCGTCCACCGGCTGCGCAATTTCCAATTGCGGCGCTTCTCCGCGCTCGATCAGATCCAAAACGAGCGCAGTAGTCCCAAGCTTCATCACAGTGGCCCATTCGCTCATGTTGGAATCGCCGAGGATGACGTGAAAGCGGCGGTAACGGCTGGCGTCCACATGCGGCTCGTCGCGTGTATTGATCAACGGACGGCGATTCATCGTGTCGATGCTCACCACCACGCTGAAAAAATCAGCGCGCTGTGAAATCTGGTAAATCCCGGGGTCGCCCTGGCTACTTTCGCCTTCGATGCCCATTTTGCCTGCGCCTGAGAAAATCTGCCGAGTGATCAGAAACGGCAGAATGCCGGCAACAATCCGGTCCCAGGCGACATCGCGGCGCATCAGGTAATTATCATGACAGCCGTAGCTGTGGCCGGCAAAATCGCTGTTGTTCTTGTAAAGCCGAACCTCGTATCCGGGCGGCAATTTTTCGTTCCGACGCCGCGCGCATTCCGCGAGAATGCGCTCGCCAGCTTTATCCTGCGCCGCGATCTCGCCAAGGGTTGTGCATTCGGGCGTAGAATATTCCGGGTGCGCGTGATCGTTGTAAAACCGGGCGCCGTTTGAAAGCACGAGATCGCTCTTGATTTCCTCGAAGCTAAGAGGGCGGCGCTTGTCGATCTCGTAGTAAGCGGATTCATCGGTGTCTTGGAGTAATTCGCGTGCGCGAAACCCGCGTGCATCAAGGTGCGGATCTTCCAAGTCATAATCCCATTTCATCAGCGCGCCGTGATCGGTGTAACGGCGGACCAGCTCGATTGATTCAGCCACGACATCGACGCTCTCTGCACCGCATAGCGTGATGCCGTACTCCGTCTCCAGCCCAAAGACGCGTCTCATTTTTGAGCTACTCTACTGTCATGACGACCCTGCCGCCGGTCTTTCACGCAGATGTTCACCAGATACATAATCGAGTTCTGCCAAGGCAGGCAGATTGCTGGTAAAAGCGGCGGTTCAGCCATACGCGCCAGAAGCCGTCAGCTTCCCTTACAGTCTGGAATCGCCGTTCGCACGCGCATTAGATCACCGATGTCGTGCGCACGCGTGCATCCGACACTGGCCTAACCGGTGAAATCTTCACCACATTTTCGGGGTCGTAATCGATCAGCTTAAGCCAATCTTCGGTGATATCCGTGGCCGGGAAAATATCGTTCTCCGCGTACTCCGCGTTGAAGGCAAGTTGCAGGTCTGTTTCCCGGATTCCTTCCTCCTGTTGAGTTCCGATGGCCCGTTTAATCGCAATCCCTTTGGCGCGCTCCACGATTGAGGCAATGATTGCGCCACTGATGAGATCGCTGCGATAAAGCGTCTCTTTGCGACCGCTGCGCAGGGTTACTTCCAAAAACTTGTTCTCATCACGTCGCGCGAATTGCCAGTCAACAAATCGTTCGATCAGCCGCTCGATCGAAGCGCCGATTCCGTCAGCTTCCTTGGCAAGGACCCCGTCGTATGGCAGATCGTCCGTCAGGTAGATGCGGTATACTTCTCGCGTGCCCTCCTTGTCGGGACGATCGACCTTGATCTTTCGATCGATCCGGCCGGGACGCAAAATTGCGGGATCGATCAAATCGGCGCGATTCGAAGCCAGAATAATCACGACATCGTTGAGGGAATCGATTCCGTCCATTTCCGAGCAGAACATCGGCACCAGTGTAGAAAGAATATTCGAATGCCGCGACGCGCGGCGGGTGCCGAGGATCGACTCAGCTTCGTCGATGAACAGGAACGGCATGAAACCTTCTTTTCGTTTTTCGCGAGCGGTGGCAAATATCTCACGCACTATTCGTTCCGATTCGCCCACCCACATATTGAGGATCTCGGGCCCTTTGACGTGCATGAAATATTCGCGCATCTCGGTTCTGCTTTTTTCTCCGAGCTGCTTCGTCAAATTGAACGCAGTCGCCTTGCCGATGAGTGTTTTGCCGCAGCCCGGCGGCCCATAAAGCAGAAAACCCTTCGGCGTGGCGTGATGGAATTTTGCAAAGAGATCAGGATGCAAAAGCGGCAGTTCGATCGCGTCCTTGATCGCTTCCAGGGCAGCTTCCTGGCCGCCAACTTTTTCCCACGGCAACTCAGGCACCGTGTCGAGATAATATTCGTGCGATTTCGTGCTCGAGAGCATTTCCAAAGCCATGCGGTAATTCGAGTCAACCCGGACTTCGTCGCCTGACTTTAAATTGGAATGAACAAGTTCCGAGGAACGCTGCAGCACCATTGAATGCAACCCATGTTCCGAGCCTACGCGCAATCGGTCCTTGCCCATGACCTCGGTAACCTTTGTTATAGGCCCGGCGGTCTCGAATCCTAAATCACCGACGATGACAAAAGCTTCGTTTACGAGGACACGCGTACCTTTCTTTAATCTCGACAGCGGAATGCGCGGATCGACGTTGCAATAATAATCGGCGCCGCCCACAACAATGTGCGCTGTCTCCTTCGAGGTCGCACCGAGAAACGTGCCGATTCGGTTCGCAGGCGAAGTCACCTTTTTGATGACTTCCTCGAGTTTCTCAATCATCCGGCGCGCGTCGACCATCGTCTCTTGCTGATCGAGAATCCGCGGCCGCATCTGCAACAGATCCCGTCGAATTGGATCGCCCTGCGGTAATGAAGCGATGACTTGGTCGAATGAATCGAGGAGATTTTCCGGAAGCGGCTCCCCTTCCCCGCCCTGCCATCCCTCGCTGCGCTCGTCGCTCATTGTGGTTTGGGTCAATCCGCCGAACCAAGTTGACTATACCGTGATCCCACACATTCGCAATGTTCAGAGTCGCGAAAGCTTTCGGTGTTCGACTCTACGCGTCCCAAAATGTTCAACCACCATCGCAGTTGCGGTTTTCGAAACAATCTGAACACCGCCAATTTGAGAGGGCGGGCGGTTCTCTGCGCTTCGCAACATAACGAGCGAGGCGCACGATGTAATGCGCTCTGGCCGCAGATGCTTCTTGCAGTTGCGACTGAAGATGTGCGCCTTTACACTCTGTTTCTTCCGCTGGAGCCTTAGCTCAATTGGTTAGAGCGCCGCCCTGTCACGGCGGAGGTTGCGGGTTCGAGCCCCGTAGGCTCCGGATTGTTTTCCTAGAATAGAATCTGGTGAAGCTCCGGTTTGTATGACAGATCGATCACATCCTCTCGGGAAATGGCATTTAGACTTATTCTTAAGAGGGTGTGTTAACGGCGAATCTGAGATCGGCACAGCGCAAGCTTCTTTAGATTTCGAACAAGGCTTTTTGAGCCTCGCTAGAGCAAATTTGCTTCTAACGCTTTTTTCCAGCGCTTAGCCCGAGCTTTCTTGAGGAGCGCGGTCCGTCGCCTGATCTCCGCGGCTCTGTACTTCTTCGGCTTCCCCTTCGCAAGCCTGCCCAACGCGCTGGCGTTTCGATTCATATTACCCGGCCTAAATAGCACAAAAATTTCCTTGTGCCCTTTTACATAAGCGGTTATGACGCCGACCATGAAGACCTCCTCGAACGTTGTGAAGTTCCTCCTCGATGGCGACAGCCGGATTCCGCTCGATGCAATTGATCAAAAGCGAATGAGACAACTTCGTCGGCACGCAGACACATTGGGCAAGACGGTCCCGGACCTCATTCACGATATTGTCGAGCAAGGATTGGCGCGCGCGTTTGCGGAGATGAAAGCGCAGAAGGAATTGCGAAACAAGATCGTGAAGTTTCCGGCGTCGTAGTTTGGGACGTGAAGAAATCTGGACAAACCACATCGTCCCCAAAAATTACCTTGCCTGTTGTCAGGGAGGTATCCTAACGAATGCCAGACGCGACAAGTGCATTTGGCTTGGTTTACCTGATCGGCGCCGGGTAAAACCGCCAGTTGCAGTCTCACGAGTGTGTGAGCAGCATGCACGCTGATGGCTGCTGGCTCACTCTGAGTTAGCGCACTGCTCTGGCTAAAAGCAATCCGAGGAACTCAAGCAGGCTGTAGCTAAAGCAAGTCGCACGAGCGGCCGCTTCGCTCAGAACGATTTCCAGGTCACTGCCAACCGAGCCTTGGCTGAGTGACCCATCGGATGGCCTGTTTGCGCCCGGCATTTAGTTTGTCGTACTGGGCAGATGAGAGAATCGCCTTCAACTGCTGGTCGGATTGTTTTTGAAGGGTCTTAACCTCTTGTATTTTTTGAACGTTCGAAAGCAAATTGTTGTTTCTGATCGCTATGACCTTTCGTCCTTCATCCGCAATAACGGGCAGGATTCTGGCACTCTGTTGGGGCGACACGGTTAACTGTTGTTGCAAACAGCTTTGATATTGGGCCCATCCTGTAGTGCCTGGGTCCGGTATATTGCCGGGCGCTTGCGGAACGAAGCCTTGAAAGCAAGCATAATACCACCACGGTGGTTTTTGCGGCTGCGCAGACGGCGTAAATGATGGTAGCGCAAGGATGCCCAACGATAGAGCCGCTGCTATTTGTCGAATGTATCTTTTCATTTTCTCAGTGCTTCTTCCCCGCGATTGTAAGCACAGGGTTTGGTAACTCAAGGGCGATCAAGGACGCATCTATACATCCGCGCAATCAGGGCGGTTCCCCGCGATGCTGGAAATTGATCCAGTTTGCGCTAGACTGGGCACAGCATTTCTCCCCAGATGCAACAAAACGAGCATTATGTTCTTGGAGTTCTCCAGGAGGGAGGGCTCCTCACGCGCCAGCAAATCGATGGCGCGCGGTCACGTCTGAACGGCGAGCCTGGCGTGCTCGACGTTTTATTCAATGACGGAGCTTTATCCGAGGTGGACGTCTCGCGCGCGCTCGCCGCGCAGGCGCACATGGATTGGATCGACATCTCCACGATGATCATTCCGCCACAGGTCATCAACGAAATCAGGGGCGAAGACGCGCGGCGTTTCAAAGTAATCCCGGTCGCTTTTGGCGAGAGCGGGCTAGTAGTCGCAGTGGGCAACCCACTCGACATCGATACGATCGACAGCCTCAGTTTTCTGCTGCAACGCGAGCTGGAACTGGTTTGCACAAGTCCAAAAAAAATCCGCGAAGCGTTAATCAAATACTACGGCACCGCCGATGAAGCGGCGGATGTGCTGCAAAAAGAACTTGGTCAGGACATCGACCTTGGTTTGGACTTCGGTGACGGCGGGGAAGCGCTTCCGATCGATGAAGCAGACGCGCCGATTGTCCGGCTCGTATCGATGTTACTGATCGAGGCGCACCGTGTTGGCGCGAGCGATATCCATCTCGAACCGATGGACAAAAAATTCCGCGTCCGCTTTCGAATCGACGGCGTGCTGCAGGAAATGCAATCGCCGCCAAAGCGCTTGCAATCAGCCATCATCAGCCGGCTCAAAATTATGACCGGTTCGATAAGCATCGCCGAGAAACGCCTGCCGCAGGATGGCCGGATCCAGGTAAGGATCAAAAAGAATCCCATCGACCTTCGCGTCTCCACCATGCCTACCAATCATGGTGAGAGCATGGTTTTGCGTATCCTCGATAAGTCTAGTCTGAAGCTCGGTTTGCCGGAGCTTGGATTTCTCTCCGACGACCAGGAAACGTTCGAGCGCCTGATCAGATTGCCCGACGGGATTCTCCTTGTAACTGGACCTACCGGCTCGGGAAAAACAACCACGCTTTACGCCTGTCTCAATTACATCAACAAGCCGGACCGCAAAATCATCACCGTCGAAGAACCGATCGAGTATCAGATGAGCGGAATCAACCAGGTGCAGGTGAATAGCGAAATCGGCATGACGTTTCCCGCTGCGTTGCGTTCCATGCTGCGCCAGGCGCCGAACATTATCATGGTGGGAGAAATTCGTGATCTCGAGACTGCGAGCATCGCAACGAATGCGAGTCTGACCGGCCATCTTGTTTTCAGCACGCTGCACACTAATGATGCACCCTCTTCGGTCGCGCGTTTGATCGACCTCGGCGTACAACCATTTCTTGTTGCGTCTTCGGTCCGGGCAGTCGCGGCGCAAAGGCTCGTCCGGCGGTTGTGTAACAAGTGCAAACAACCAGGCGAACTCACGGACACCGAGTTGCGCGCGCTGCATATCGAGCCTGGCCAATTATCTGACGCGCAGGTGATGAAGCCGGTCGGCTGCGAATTGTGTCGTCACATCGGTTACAAAGGCCGGATGGGAATATTCGAGATTTTTGTAATCGATGATGAGGTCCGCCACATGATCAACAAGCGCACCTCCACTTTTATCCTCCGGCAAAAAGCACGCGCACTCGGCATGCGAACGTTGCGCGAAGATGGCGTGCGCAAGGTGCTCGCAGGTCTCACTTCCGCCGACGAAGTCATCTCCATGACCGTTGGAGATGTGAGCTGAGACGGTTACATCGTTAAATCGTGAATCGTACATCGTTTAAATGACTGAAAAGCAACTTACCGAATTTTTTGTGGAGCAACGCGTGCTGCAACCTTCGCAGGCGGAAGACGTGTTGAGCGAAGTGGAGTTGAACGGCAAAACCGTCGCGCAGGCGATGATTGATGGTGGCTTTATTGATGAGCCGAGCTTTTATGAAACGATTGCCAGTGGCCTCGGCACTGAATTCATCGACCTGAGCCAGCACGAAATTGCGCCGGAGATTTTACGTCTCATTCCCAGCGGACTGGCTCGGTTGCACGGTGCGCTGCCGATTGACATGAGCGAAGAGTCGCTCCGGGTGACGCTGGTCGATCCGTTCGACCCGCACATGGCAGAGGACCTGCGTTTCGCGCTGGGCAAAGACATCCAGATCGTCGTGTCGCCGCCTGAGCAGATCGAAGAGCTAATCAAGCAGCATTACGGCACAGATACGACGAGCATGGAGGAAGTGTTGAAGCAACTCGGCGAAGCCGGGGAAGCGCTGCAATTACGCGAGACAGACGGCGAAGCTGTGGTGGCAGCAGAAGCAAACGCGACGCCGATCATCCGTTTCGTAGATCTTATCCTCTATCAGGCGATCCAGGACCGCGCCAGCGACATTCACTTCGAGCCGTTCGAAAACGAATTTAAGATCCGCTACCGTGTCGACGGCGCGCTGTACGAAATGTCACCGCCGCCGCGCCATCTGGCGCTGCCGGTGATTTCGCGAGTGAAAGTGATGGCAAACATGAACATCGCCGAACGGCGGCTGCCGCAGGATGGCCGGATTCAGAAGCATATCGCCGGGCGCAATGTGGATCTACGGGTTTCAACTCTGCCTACGCAATTTGGCGAAAGCCTGGTGCTCCGCGTGCTCGATCGCAGCATCGTCAATCTGGATCTCGAAGCGCTGGGAATGCCTGATTACATCTACAATTTCCTGTTGGAAGTGATCGAGCGTCCGAACGGAATTTTTATCGCCACAGGGCCGACGGGGTCCGGAAAGACGACGACGCTTTACTCCTGTTTGCGCAAGATCAACACGATTGATTCGAAGCTGATCACTGCCGAGGAGCCCGTTGAGTACGATCTGGAGGGAATCGTGCAGGTGCCGGTGAATGAAGGCATCGGCCTGACCTTTGCTCGAATTTTGCGCCACTTCCTGCGGCAGGATCCGGATCGCATCATGATTGGAGAAACGCGTGATCTGGAGACGGCGCAAATTGCCATTCAGGCGTCGCTCACGGGCCACTTGGTTTTTACTACGCTCCACACCAATGATGCGCCGGGCGCGATCACGCGTTTGATCGACATGGGCGCGGAACCATTCCTTATTTCGTCCACTTTGGAGGCCGTCCTTGGGCAGCGGTTGCTGCGCAGCATCTGTGCTCACTGCTGTGCCCCTTACCGGCCGAACGACACCTTGCTGGCAGAACTCGGCATCTCGCGGCACGATCTCGGCGAGAAACAATTCTTTTACGGCAAAGGGTGCGACGCTTGTAACAACACCGGTTACAAAGGACGAAAAGGAATTTATGAGCTTCTGAAGATTACTGATCCGATCCGTGAATTAATCAACGAACGCGCGCCGACCGTCACCATAAAGCAAAAAGCGATCGAGCTCGGAATGATCACACTCCGCCAGGACGGCTTGCGTAGCATTTTCGCAGGCGACACAACGATTGAAGAAGTGCTGAGATATACATGAAGAAATGACGAATACCGAAGCACAAACGACAGAAGTCGTGAGCGAACCCGTTCATCATTTGCTCATTTGGACTTCCTTCGACATTCGGCATTGGTCATTCGATGGACGCTCGACATGCTCCTGGGAACCATCTACACTAGCCCCGCATCAGCCCCCCAATGCCACGGTTCAACTACGTAGCTCTTGATGCCCGGGGACAGGAATCCTCGGGGTTGCTTGAGGCTGCTTCAAGCAACGCAGCAATAAGCCAGTTGCGCCAGGACGGTTACTTTCCCACCAGCGTCATTCAGGAAGCTACGAGCAGCGCCGACGGCAAGGAGGCGCGCCGGCACGCGATGACGACCGTGCGCCTAACGAAACCGCGAGCGAAAAAAAGCATTGCTCTTTTCGAGCGCAAAAAAGTTAAGTCAAAACTCCTGATGATCTTTACTCGTCAGCTGGCGACGCTAATCGATTCGGGGTTGCCATTGCTGAGAAGCTTAAACGTTTTAGCAAAGCAGGAGCGCGACAAGGTGCTGAAAAAAACCATCAACGCACTCGCCGACTCGGTGCAGAGTGGCAGCACGTTTTCCGACGCGTTGTCGCTGCATCCGCGAGTTTTTAACAATCTCTACGTTAACATGGTAAAAGCCGGGGAAGTCGGCGGTGTGCTCGAGTTGGTGCTTAACAGGCTTTCGGAATTTCAAGAGAAAGCCGCGAAGATTAAGAACAAGGTCCTCTCGGCAATGGTCTATCCGATCATCGTGATGACCATGGCCATCGGAATCCTGTGTTTCCTGCTGGTGTTCATCGTGCCACGGTTTGAAGTAATTTTTCATGATCTGCTCGGTGACAAACCGCTGCCGCCCGTAACACAGTTCGTTCTCGGCGTTAGCGGTTTCATGCAAAACCATGGCCTGGTTTTGCTGGCAGCGGTTGTGGCTGGTGTCATGCTTTACAACTTCATCGGCCGCACCCGTGGCGGGCGACTCGCGATTGATACGTTCAAACTGCGCATGCCGCTCTTTGGCAACTTGAATCGCAAAACAGCAATCTCTCGGTTTGCGCGCACATTGGGAACACTTGTGACGAGCGGTGTTCCGATATTACAGGCATTGAATATCACCCGTGAAACTGCAGGCAATTCTGCCGTCGCGCGCGCCATTGCGCGAGTGCACGACAGCGTGAAAGAAGGCGAGTCAATTGTCCAACCGATGGAGGCCAGCAAGACTTTTCCGCCAATGGTCGTTAGCATGGTCGATGTCGGCGAAGAGACGGGCAAACTCCCGGAAATGCTACTAAAGATTGCCGAGGTTTATGATGACGAGGTCGATAATGCTGTGGCCGCGCTCACATCAATGCTGGAACCAATCATGATTGTGTTTTTGGCGGTGATCGTCGGCACAATTGTGCTCGCTCTGTTCACGCCTCTCATCAGCATCATCACTGGCTTGCAACAGCAAACGTGACGCGCCTCCGGCGCGAATGACGACGTCAAAATGTCGAATGCCGAAGGAATGACGAAGCGAGTGATTCGTTACATCGTTACATCGTTACATCGGACTAACGGTTCAACGATCCAACGCTTTAACGGTTTAACGTGGCAAAGCCATTCGTCATTTTCCTCCCGCGCGTTCACTCTTATTGAGCTCATTGTTGTCTTTGGACTCATCATCGTCCTGACGGGATTAGTTCTCAGCACCGTTGGCTACGCGCGTAAAAAAGGGGCCCGCGCTCGCGCCGAAACCGAAATCGCAGCCATGTCTGCTGCCTGCGAAAATTATAAAGCGGACAATAGCGTTTACCCTTACAACCCGGAAACAAATACCCTCGACGCTCGAACGAATTTGGATCCGTCAGTCGCAGTTTACCAAGCTGCGTCACTTTTCCTTTATAAGCAATTGAGCGGCGATTTGAATGCCAATCGTCAGCCGACTGCCAAAAGCTACTTCGTATTTAAGCCGAATATGCTCTTTCCTGCAGATCAGAACCAGAACGTCCAATACATCCACGATCCGTTTGGCAATAGCTATGGTTACTCGACGGCTGCGAACCCACAGGCGAATCCGACGCCGACGGGGACTCCGGGCTACAATCCAACTTTTGATCTCTGGAGTACCACCGGAGTCGCGCCGTCGCCGACCCCCGCTCCTCCTGTCACCCAACAGGATCTTTGGATCAAGAACTGGTAGCTGTTTAATTGTAGGATGTTTCCCATCAACTCAGCGGGAGCCAACTCCCAGGCTGAGGCGGTGCTTTAACACCGTTCAAGCTGAGGTAAGTGTATTCCTTCAGGAACCGCTCGTAATCGTCGAGGAGCTTCATGGCGTCGTTGGGCTTGAGACGATCGGTTTTTATGGCCTGATCGACTTGCGCTTTCAACAAACGCATCAGCTCAAGCTTGTCCCACTGAGTCATCGCAAGTACTTCACCGATGGTGCTGCCCTCGATCACTTCCTCGATGTACCAACCGGATTCTTCGTCCGGATCAAGGAAAACATGCACTTCTGTGACGCGGCCAAACAGGTTGTGCAGATCGCCCATGATATCCTGGTAAGCGCCCACCATGAAGAGGCCGAGATAATAAATTTCTCCGGGCTGAACCCGGTGTAGTGGCAGTGTTTCTTTCACATCTTGCAAGTCGACAAACTTGCAGACTCTTCCGTCTGAATCGCAGGTGATATCTACGATGGTGCCGTGGCGATCTGGCGGCGTGGTGAGCCGATGAATCGGCATAATCGGGAACAGCTGCCCAAGCGCCCAATGATCGAGCAGCGACTGAAACACAGAAAAATTGCAGATGTACTGATCGCCCAGAGTGATTTCCAGCTGTTTCACTTCGTCGGGCACGTAACGCAATCCGCGGTGCATGTTGACGATTTGATGGGCTACCTGCCAGTAAACGGTGTCGATCTTTGCTTTCGATTCGAGATCGAGCAAGCCGAGATCGAATGTGTGCTGTGATTCCTCTTTGATTTGCCGAATGTCGTGCAGACTCTCGAGTCGATTTCCGCGTTTCAAACGCTGTTTTACATCGAGGATATCGGCCACCAGTTTGTGATCCTTCTCGCCCGCTTCGACCTTGAGCTTTGGTGGAGTTTTTTCGATCGAGCCGAACGCTTCGACTACCAGCACGGAATGATGCGCGACCGTTGCGCGGCCGCTTTCGCTCACGATCGCCGGATGCGCGACACTTTCGGAGTCGCACACGTCCATGATATTCCACACAACATCGTTCGCGTATTCCTGGAGCGAGTAGTTGGTCGAACTATCGAAATCGCTGCGCGATCCGTCATAATCGACGCCGAGGCCGCCGCCCACGTCGAGGTAACCCAGTTCGTGTCCGAGTTTGGACAGCTTTGCGTAATATCGCGCGCCTTCGCGGACAGCGCGCTTGATCGTCGAGATGTCCGGCACCTGTGAGCCGACATGGAAATGAACAAGTTTGAGGCAGTGTGCCAGGCCGGCATCCTTTAGCATCTGACTCGCAGCCACCAGATTGGTTGTGTCGAGGCCGAACTTGGCATTTTCGCCTCCGCTCGGCGACCATTTGCCGGAGCCTTTGCTGTGCAACCGAGCACGAATGCCAATGTAAGGCTCGACGCCGACCTCCTTCGCGGCGCGAATGATCTGCTCAACCTCCTCTAGTTTTTCTGCGACGATGATAACGGATTTGCCCAGCTTACGACCAAGCAACGCGATGCGAATGAATCCTGGATCTTTGTAGCCGTTGCAGATAATCAGGCTGTGGGGGTCTTTCAGCATCGCCAACGCTGCGACCAGCTCCGGTTTGCTGCCTGCTTCAAGTCCAAAATGAAATTGTTCGCCTGCGTCGACGATCTCTTCGACGACTTCGCGCAATTGGTTGACTTTAATCGGAAACACGCCCCGATAGTGATTTTGGTAACCGAACTCCGAGATTGCCCTTTGAAACGCGCGATTGATTGATTCAACGCGGTGCCGGAGCAAATCCTGAAACCGAACCAGCAACGGAAAACTGAGGTTCCTCCTTCGCGCTTCGTTGACTACTTCCAACAGATCGATGGAACCGCCGTCGTTCTTCAACGGCCGCGCCTCAACATTGCCAGAGTTATTGACGGTAAAATAGCCCTCGCCCCAACCTTCCACATTGTATGTGGCGATAGCCGATTCAATGTCCCACTCGCTTTTCATTGTTGTCGCGCAACGCGGCATTACGCAAACCGCACATTTAATCAGCGCGCAGAACATTCAAGCCCATAGAACGAAAATCTTCACGTAAGACTCCATGTTTTATCTGACGAATGAGCCGCACCCAGCGCACAGCTTGAGTTTCCTGTTCGCACACGTACTGTTCACGCGATGAACAAAACGGTGATCGAGGTTCAGGTGCGGGCGGTTTTGCCGACGAGCGGCGGGTGCGCAGTTTTCCTTGGGAACAATGAGAAGGTGTTCATCATTTACGTCGATCAAACAGTGGGCAGTGCCATCACCATGTTCATGCGTCACATCACCAAGGAGCGACCGCTTACCCACGATTTGATGGCGCATCTGCTGGCGGCGCTCGGTGCGAAAGTCGAGCGCGTGATCATCAACGACCTGAAAAACGCCACCTACTATGCGCGGGTCATCATCCAGGTCGAAAACGAATTGCAGCAGAAAAAAATCATCGAGTTGGACGGACGACCGAGCGATTGCATCGCCATGGCCACCCAGCAGAAGGCGCCCATCTACGTAAGTCAGGACGTCTGGGACGAAGTGGACGATATGAGCGACGTTCTGCGCAAGATGGAGGAAGAAGGGCTGAAGACCGATCCGGAAGCGGACGAGTAGAAACGTTAAAGAGTTACAAGCGTTACAAAGTTAAAAAAGACTCAGCAACTAACGATGATCTGATGCCGGCGCGGTTGTAACATTGTAACCTTTGTAACCATTTAACTTTTCGCTCAGCCTTAGCCCAGCAGATCGCCGTAACGATTGTCTGCCAATTGCAGGCAACGGCCCAAGATTTCAGATGCAGTGTTGAGTTTCAAAGCGTCTTCAACCAGCTCGCGGCATTCAGGAATGGCTACGCTTTGCACAGCGCGCTTGACCCGCGGAACAAGGGTCGCCGCCGCGCTGAGCTCATCCATGCCGAGGCCCAGCAAAAGCGGAACCAGCGCAACGTCGCCCGCCATTTCTCCGCAAACACCCACCCAAATGCGACTGGCATGCGCCGCGTCGGCAACCATCTTGAGCAAACGCAGTATCGCCGGATGCGTTGGCTCATATAGATACGCGATCTTCTCATTCACGCGATCAACTGCGAGCGCGTACTGGATCAGATCGTTTGTCCCGATACTGAAAAAGTCGACCTCCCGTGCAAGCGCGCTTGCGCAGATGGCTGCGCTTGGGATTTCGATCATTGCGCCAACTTCGACCCGTTCAGCGACTTCGGCTCTTGAGTTGCGCAACTGTTGTTTGCATTCCTCGAGCACGGCGATGGCGCGGCGCAATTCATCCAACCCGGAGATCATCGGAAACATGACCTTTATGTTGCCGACAGCGCTGGCACGCAGGATAGCGCGCAACTGCGTTTTGAAAATGTCTTGATTCTCGAGACAAAACCGGATCGCGCGCCAGCCGAGGAATGGGTTCAACTCATCAGTGACGTCTGCCACACCCTCGGCAAGTTTATCGCCACCCAAATCGAATGTGCGAATAATGAGCGGATTCGGGCGGACCCGCTCAGCAACGCTTCGATAAGTTTCGTATTGCTCCTCCTCCTCCGGCAGAGTTTTGCGGTTTAAGTAGAGAAACTCGGTGCGATAAAGTCCGATTCCCTCCGCGCCATTGGCTGCTACGGCATCGACGTCTTCTGGAAGCTCAATGTTTGCAGAAAGAACAATGTGGCATCCATCGCGCGTGGTCGAGGTGGTCTCGCGCAATTCCTTCAGTTGCGCGGTGACTTTGGCCCTTCGTGATTCCAGCTCCCTGTAGCACGCCAGCGTTTGGGGTGCCGGATTGACGATCAGCAAGCCGTCGTTCCCATCGAGGAGAAGATGTTGCCCAGTGTCAACTTTGGCAGTGATGTCGTGTAAACCGAGTACCGCCGGAATGGTGAGAGAACGCGCCAAAATCGCGGCGTGCGAAGTGCGGCTACCAAGATCGGTGGCAATCCCGAGCACGTTTTCCCTGCTCATACTTGCTGTGTCGGAAGGAGTAAGATTATGCGCAACCAGAATGTGGGGCCCGCTTAGGGAAAGAAATGCTTTGGGGGCTTTGCCCTGGAGATTTCGAATCACTCGCTTGGTGACATCCTGAATATCGAGTGCACGTTCGCGCAGATAGGGGTCATCGATCTTGCTCAATGTCTCGGCGTAACGCGTTGCGACCTCCTGAAACGCCCACTCCACATTGCAAAGATCAGTCTTCAATTTCCGCAGAACTTCATCGATCAACGTGCGATCCTCGACTACTAGCAGGTGCGCATCGAAAATCGCTGCGTCTTTTGCGCCGATCGATTCGGCAATGCGCTCCTGCATCTCAAGAATCTGCATGCGCGTTTGAATGAGGCCCGCCTCGAAGCGCCCTATTTCATCGGCAATCCGAGAGGGCGCGATGTGATAACGCGCTACTTCATCCGGATCATCGCGGACGACATAAATCCCTCCGAAAGCGATTCCCGGTGAAACGCCAATTCCTTCAAACCGGATTTCCGCGTTATCGCTCATCCAGTTCGGAGAGTAAGGCAGATGTCAAACTCACGAAAGTCTTTCGCGCACCAGTCTTCCGCGGCCCGTTGGGCGATTTAGTCTTCGTTAAATCCGGATTTGATTAGCTCCTCAAGCTCCTCCATTGCCTTGTCGGCGTCTGGTCCCTCGCAACGGATCCGCAGCTTCGAGCCCTGCCCGGCGGCAAGCATCATCAGACCCATGATGCTTTTGCCATTTATCTCTTCTTCTTCCTTCGACACCCAGATCTCCGCGCGATGTCGGCTCGCAATCCGCACAAACATCGCAGCAGGGCGCGCATGTAATCCAAGCCGGTTCACAATGGTAAGCTCTTTTTCGAGCTTCTGTGCCGGCGCAGCGCGGCTGCTTTTTCGATACAACAATCCCATTATGTCGCCCTCTTCTCCTCCATCAAACGCAGCAATCTGGTATTGAAATCAACGGCTGCGTTCTGTCCCAAATCCTTGAGTTTTTCATCCATCGCGGCGACCTCGATCAAGCGCGCCATATCGCGCCCGGGTCGGACCGGAATCGTGACGTGCGGAACTTTGAGCCCGAGAATCTCGTAAAATTCCCGGTCGAGCCCGATGCGATCGACTTCCTCGACATCCTCCCATTCTTTTAAAGTCACCACGAGATCGAGGCGCTTTTCGACTCGAATACTGCCAACGCCGAATACTTTCGCGACATCAATAATACCAATCCCGCGCACCTCCATGTGATTGCGCGTCAATTCGGGCGCGGCGGCCATGAGCTCGCGTCCTTCCAGCATCGTAATCCGTGTGACGTCGTCGGCTACGAGACTGTAACCGCGCTCAATGAGCCCAAGCACGCACTCGCTTTTCCCGATACCGCTTACTCCGCGGATTAACACCCCGACGCCCAAAATATCCACCATGCTGCCGAACTCCGTTACAGTCGGAGAAAAATCCATCTCTAAAGCGATCGTAGCCGCATTGATGAACTTCATGGTAATCATTGGCGTGCGAAACACAGCAATCTTTGCGTGTCCGGTTACAGCCAGCAACTCCGGCGAAAGATGTAATCCTCGCGACATCACCAGGCACGGGATTTTGTGCTCACAGAGGTTGCGAAACCGCTCAACACGCGACTTGGAGGGCAAACTTTTCAGGTATGAATGTTCCGCCGCACCGAGCACCTGCACGCGTTTCTCGGCGAAATAGGTGTAAAACCCCGAAAGCGCAAGCCCGGGACGATTGATGGTCGGCTCGCGAATTTTTCGATGGAAGCCGACGGGCGGGCCCTCAAGCTTCATCTGCAGTTTTTCGGCGTGCGATTCATAAAAGCTCTCAACCGTGACAACTGGAACGCTCTTCTGCTGATCGCTTTGGGATGTAATCGTTTGCGTCCCGGGTTCTTCCGCCATCAGACCTAACTTCTAGCGTGAATACCGCTTAATTTCCAATCGGCCTCGCATCTTCTCTGTTGGTCGCAGCCATACCCGCAATCATGAGCAGAAGTATCGACAACTGCTTGTTTATGGGTTTTTTCTCTGATCCTGATATCGGATCACCTTGGCCCTTTCGAGAGTGACGAGGCCCCCGCCCATAATTTCATCAAGCACCGGCAGGAATGCATTCACCTTTTCCTCGGAGTCCACGATCTCGATCACGATTGGAAGGTCCATCGACAGGCGAAGAATCTTTGCGGTGTGCAAATGACTTGATTTCCCAAAGCCCATTGGGCCGCGCAAAACGGTAGCCCCCGCCAGTTGCATTTCGCGCGCCTTCAAAACAATCGCTTCATATAGGGGCTGATGGCGATAACGATCGCTTTCGCCGATAAAAATCCGGAGAAGGACGGCGTCTTCGGGAAGATGCATAACGTTGGTCTTACTTCGGCAAAAGGGTGAGAGCAAGAATGCGCCCCAGCCACACGGCACCAAGGCAGCAGGCAAACGATAGCATTGTATTCAACGACGCTTTCAGCCAATCCCCATCGCGGAGCAAATCCAGTGTTTGCAAGCTAAAAGAAGAGAACGTGGTGTAACCGCCACACAGACCCATCATGAAAAACTGGCGGAACCGCGGTGACGCAAGAGCCGGTCCTTCTGGAGCCGTCAAGGCAGCAAAGAAGCCAATGACAAACGAACCGGTAACGTTCACGACAAGTGTACCGAGAGGAAAAGACTCACCCACGCGTTCAGCAATGAAGCCGGAGGCCCAGAATCGCGCGCCAGTTCCGAGTGCGCCACCTAGCATTACCGAAATATAAGTGAGCATAAAAAAACTCCTTCTTTGTAGAAAGGAGTCATTAGCTCACGCGGTTTTCCGTCGTAGCAGCGACAGAAGGCAAACTCCATTGCCTTGCAAACCCTATCGTGTCTCTAGGTCACATCAAACAAAGATTTACCGATTTCGAATTCCGATTCTCTTGTCATTCGTCATTCGCGCTTCGTCATTCTCATCACATCTTGAAGCGTTCGCCCAGATAAAGCTGGCGGCTGATGGGATCGTTGATGAGAAAATCCTTTGTGCCTTCGCTCTCGACGCGTCCATCGTAAATCAAATACGCGCGGTCCACGATGGAAAGCGTCTCGCGGACATTGTGATCGGTGATCATGATGGCCAAGCCTGATTTGCGTAGATTGACGATGATTTGTTGCACATCGTAAACGGCAATGGGATCCACCCCACTGAACGGCTCGTCAAGCATCAACAACTTCGGTTGCGTGACCAGCGAACGCGCGATGGTCAGCCGGCGTTTTTCGCCGCCGCTTAACGTCAGCGCGGTATTCTTGGCAATCCGCTCAATACCGAACTGGTGCAGCAATTGATCGCAACGGTTTCGCCGCTCGGCCTTGCTCAGGGAAAGCGTTTCCAGGATGGCCATGATGTTTTGTTCCACTGTCATTTTGCGAAAGATCGATTCTTCCTGCGGCAGATAACCCATGCCGAGCCGGGCGCGCTTGTACATCGGGTACTCGGTCACGTCGGTGTCACAAAAAATCACGCGACCGCTGTTTGGCCTAACCAAACCTACGATCATGTAAAAGCTAGTGGTCTTACCAGCTCCGTTTGGCCCCAGAAGTCCCACGATCTCACTCGCATGGACGTTCAAGTTGACTCCGTCAACGACCGAGCGGCCGCCATAGATCTTGACCAGTTGATCGGTGCTCAAAACGGTTTCTACCTTCGTTGCAACCGGCGAACGAACTCTGGAAGGCGAAACGGGCGCGGTTTGACTGATCATGGCTTCGGTAGAGACGGAGCAGGCGACACCTGGACGGCTGACGTTGGGGAGGGACTTGCTTGTCCCTTCTTTTCGTCGTTTGGCTGCTGGACAATTTCGGTACGACTGGGCCCGTGTGTCCGCAGCTGACTGTTCTGACTGATTATCATGACGGTATCCGGGCTGGTCGCCACGTGCAGGTTTGGGCCCTCTTGCACCCGCGGTGTTCCCATCAATTCAACCTCGCCAGTAGCAGCTGTATAGGTGGCTTTGTCGGATCGACCAACAGCACGGGTCGGAGGGCCGCCATTCGCGGCGGGCCTGTCGCGAATGAGGCCAACATTCCCTTCGGCGATCGCTTTTTCCAAACTCTGGTTTTCTCCCTTTGTGATCAACACTGTCAATTTGTCTGATTGAAGATTGAAACGCGGATCGACGACCTTCACACGGCCGCTAAAGATGCCGATGTTCTTGGTTGAATCAAAAAAAGCCTCATCGGAGTAGATTTGCGTCGTTGTCGGTCCGTTCGACTGCTGCCCTGCAGCGCCTAGGCCAAGTAGGTTCTTCCCAGATGCTTTGTCATCTTTCTTTTGATCTTTGTTTTTCGCTTTCGCCTTTGCCGGTTTCTCCGCTTTCATCGACGAAGGGGAACCCGCTGGTGCAGAAGCAATCTGCCCGGGTGAGCGTGCGGTGACCACGCATAAAACAAACAAAACCAACACCGTTAATCTTTTCATTCTTTCGGGCTGGGTGTTGTAGTCAGATGGGACTTGTCAGTAATCACCATCTTTACGTTGCCGATCAATCGCCCAGTCTTTGAGTTCGTATCGAATTGCACTGAATCACCGGCGATATTGAAATCCGAACGTTGTATCATCGTACGTTCCTGCGAACTAAGAATTCGGGTTTTCAAATCGAGGACAGACGTGTGCATGTCGATCCGCAGGTCAGGCTGACTCTCCGGAGTATAAGTCGTAATCTTAAGATGTTGAAAGCCGACGTGTTCCTGATCAATCCGGTGCGCCGTACCCGCTTCAAATTTTCCTCTTAAACGGCCATTGGCATCGAAATCTGGCAACACCAGGCCTTTGGCTTCATGCCCGATCGGCAGCGGAATGTTCGTTAAGTTTTGTTCGCTTGGGGACCCGCTCGGCGTCGCCGGCGTGAGTCCCTTCTTTTTGCGCCCTTTTGACTGAGCGGACACTTGAGGCGCCGTAATCAAAACAGACAGCACGACCGATAGAAGCCATGCCAGCAAGCCCCAACATGTGGAGCGGCCACTACGAAACAGAAGCATGAATAGCCTTTAACATGCGTAAATGCTTGGGCAAATCGCTCAGGGGAATCTGATTCGGCCCGTCCGATAGCGCTCGGCGAGGGTTCTCGTGAACCTCCATGAAGATTCCGTCGCAACCTGCGGCCATGGCAGCTCTGGCCAAAACCGGGGCCAGAATGCCGTCGCCAGAGGTCGAATCCCCCGCCCCGCCGGGCCGTTGCACAGAATGCGTGGCATCGAAAATCACGCGATAACCGGCCTGGCGCATCCAATAGAGCGAGCGCATATCGGCGACTAGGTTGTTGTAGCCAAACATCGTCCCGCGCTCGGTGAAACAAAATTGTGAGTTGCCAAAGGCGGTCAGTTTCTCGGCGATGTTTCGCACGTCCCACGGCGCCAGAAATTGACCTTTTTTCACGTTGATCGGCCGATCCGTTTTTGCGGCCGCGCACAGCAGATCAGTTTGCCGGCAAAGAAACGCCGGGATCTGCAACATGTCGATTTTTTCGCCGGCAATCTCCGCCTCAGCCGGGGAATGAACATCCGTCGTCACCGGAACCTTCAGCTCGCGTCCAATAGCCCAAAGAATCTCGCAGCCGTCGTGTACGCCGATTCCACGAAATGAGTGAACTGATGTCCGGTTGGCCTTGTCGTAGGAAGCTTTGAAAATGAAATCAACGTCTTCAGCCGTGCACACCTGGACAATCTTGTTCGCCATGCGCCAGACAAATTTCTCGGACTCAATGACACAGGGGCCAAGAATGAACACAGGCTGTTTGCCGCCAATCGACACTTTCGCAACACGCAATGGTTTTGGTTTGGCCATGAATGTCTAAGGAAAGCAGGAACGCAGTAATTTTAAAGGGCTGCCTCCTGCTTTCCTGGTTTCCCAATTAATCCTCGCTTGGTGGCGTCAAAAACGGCGAACGGCGCGTAGAGGACGAGAAAAAATAGCAGTGCCACTGCGTGCATTTGCAAGAGATACAGTGGCCACGAATCAGAGAGAAAACTCAAAATGGAAAATGCTTCAGGTTTATGCAGAAGAAACCCATAGTTAAAACCTGTGAGCTTATCAACGGCGAGCGTGACTACGAAATAGAACTCCGACCATAACCATACGCGAACAATGGACATCGGGTATGGACGATACCGGCGGGTCAACATCAAAAAAATCACGCCGACGATAATGGCTGAATGCGAGGTAAAGAAACTGATGAACCGCCAGTCTGGAAAACCATAACGCAGGTTCGGCGTGAGAACGGCTTGAAGCGTACCGCCAATTCCCCAAAAGTACGCGACCTCGAACCAGCGCTGACTTCCCGTCCACATCGCCACAATCACCACGACCATGCCCCAATCGCACATTTGCATCGGCAACATTTGCCGCCAATCGACGACGCCGTGGCTGCGGACGAAAACGAGAAAAACGACGTAGTTCAAAATCAAAATCGCCGAGAGCACACGGATAATCGTCTTCTCGATCCGGTGCGATTTTGCGCGGCACACCAGTGCAGCAAGCGCAAACGGGAGCACGATCGTGAGAAAAATGACCGTGAGATGCGGTAAACCGTAGGCCTGAAACTGCGGCGCGTCATTCATGCGACGTTATAGCGACTATGATGCCAACTCCGGACTTTATGGGAACGCTCTCGCCTAGGCCAGCGCCTTTACAAATCAGGCAGAAGTTGGGCAATTCAATTCAGCGGATCACCCACAGATTACAGGGGATCACATCACTAACCCAGGCAATATTGCTCGGCAGTTGCTGAACTATTCCCTGACTTTTCGGCAACGGCACAACAAGCAAGTCTGCTTCGACTGAACGCATGAAATCAGATGCCGCAAGACCGGTTGCGGCCCGAATGAAGCGCGTCTCGATGGGAACCTTAGTCGCGCCGGCTGAGAGAACGATTTCTTCAAGCGCATCGTCGTGGCCATCGTCCGATTTGAGCGTGGGGGCGCCTGCGGCCTCGCCTGCGATCGATGCGCGGGCTTCATCAAATGCAGTGATAATTCCAATCACGTACAGTCGCTCGCAAGATTCTGCTTCCGCGAGCTGCAGAGTCGTTTTCAGAGCAACCAGTCCGTCTTCCGAGCCAGCGATGAAGACGATGCGGCGCAGCGGTTTCGGGTTCTTTTCGGGATGGGTAAACAGGATAACCGAGCAGCTGGCTTCTCGCACCAGGCGGCGCGCGACATTTCCCAGGAAAGGATGTAACACGATCTCCTTCTCCAGCGCGCCGGCCACCAGCATGTCGATTTTCTCTCGAGCGAGCGCGCCCAAAATCGCTTCGGCTGGATCGCCCTGTTCATAGTGAATGAGGGAATCGGCAGGAAGATCTAGTTCCGCGAGAACCGCGCGAAACTTGCTTGCCGTTTCATCATCTCGACTGCCAACGTGGATTAGATGAAGATCGGCGGAAAACCGGTCCCGGATCCGCTTCGCTTCAGCAAGGACCTGCCTGAACCGCGGCGAAAAGGTTGTTGCCACCGCAATAGTTTTGTAGGGCGATGAATCGGGCATCGAGATGAATCGCAATCTGATGTTTCATCGGCCTTAAGCAACCGGTGTCGAAAATCACAAATCCCCGAAACAGGTTTAACGCTTGTCATCCGGCTTTCCATCTTGCGGTTCCTCTGCGAATTTGCCCAGATGCGACGCGCAATTTACCCGGGGAGTTTCGATCCGGTGACCAATGGCCACTTGGATGTAATTGAGCGCGCGCGAAAATTGTTCGACGAAGTTGTCGTAGCTGTAGCGCACAACGACGAGAAGCAACCACTCTTCTCACTTGAAGAACGCCTCGATTTGCTACACGAGACGGCCGGCAGAATCCAGAGCGTGCGTATCGCGAAGTTCAGCGGGTTGCTGGTGGAGTTCGCCGGAGCGCAAGACGCGGGAGCAGTGATCCGCGGCTTGCGCGCAGTTTCGGATTTTGAATTCGAATTCCAAATGGCATTGATGAATCGAAATCTGAATCCAAAAGTAGAAACGATTTTTCTGATGCCGAAGGAGGAATACACTTATCTCAGCTCGCGCATCGTAAAGGAGATCGCGCGACTAGGCGGCAATGTCTCAAGTTTTGTTCCGGCTTGCGTGGCCAAAGCGCTGAGCAGGAAATTCAGCCAATGAACTTCGGAGGATTAGCTCATGAAAGTCCATCTAAAACAAATCCCGTCCCAGGGTCTGCATTTGAAAGGGCAAGAAGATTGTCCCATCCAGGAATTGGCTTCGGAGGAAATTCGCTGCGCCGGTCCTTTGCATTACGACATCGACATTGGCGTGGCCGACGGCGGGCTGTGGGCGAGCGGCTCGTTGTCCCAGCCGGTGGAACTGCGTTGCGTGTCATGCCTCCAAAAATTTGTGCACGAAATTCAGGTGCCCGCGTTTGCCGTGCACACCGAGCTGCATGGGCCGGAAATGATCGATCTCACCCCGTTCATGCGCGAAGACTTGTTGCTGAATTTGCCAGCTCACCCGCATTGCGACAGGGACGGCGACCGGATTTGTAACGTCAAAAAGATCAAAGCCGAAGAACCCGTTTCGAAGGGAAAGTCCGATTGGAGCGAGTTGGACAAACTGAAGCTCAATCATTGAACCGTTGAAGCATCGATGCAGCCCCCGATCTAACGTTTTAACGGTTTAACGAATCACGCAGGCGCCGGTTGTAATTCGGATGAATGATGCTTTGGTAAGCGCCTGCCATGGGAGTACCAAAACGGAAAACATCAAAGATGCGGTTGCGCACGCGGAAAGCCGCGAACCGCTGGCATGCCGCGCAGCTCAATAAATGTCCGCAATGCGGCAGCAGCGTACCGTCGCATATCGCCTGCCCGTCGTGCGGCTACTACGGCGGGCGCCAGGTCTTGACGTTGGAAGGGAAGTAGCTGTTAAACGGTTGAACCGTTGAAGCGGAAGAATGCAAATCAAAACCCTTTAGCGCTTCAACGATTTAACGCCGCGAAGCTGTCATTTTCGCTTTGCAATCAGACATTTTAGCTCGCACAGTTTCGCTCTGATGAAGATCGCCCTCGATGCGATGGGCGGTGACTTTGGTCCGCCTAACCTCGTTGCCGGCGCCGTTATGGCGCTGCGCGAATACCGCCAGATCAACAAACTCTATCTCGTCGGAGACCCGGCCAAGATCGAAAATGAGTTGCGCAAACATCAGTGCAACGATTCACGCATCGACATTGTCCATTCCACTCAGGTGGTAGAGATGAGCGATCGCGCCTGGACGGCCGTGCGACGCAAGAAGGATTCCTCGATCAGCCGTGCTGTCGATCTGGTGAAGCACGGTGATGCGGACGCGGTCGTGAGCGCCGGCCACACGGGCGCGGCCGTCGCCGCGAGCATGATCAAGTTGCGTACACTGGAGGGAATCGACCGGCCCGGCATCGCGGCGCTATTGCCTACGCAGTTTAATGTTTTTGTTTTGATCGATGCTGGCGCGAACATCGACGCGCGTCCGGAGCATCTTTTACAGTACGGCATCATGGGCTCGGTTTACTCCAGTCACGTTCTCCGTTACAAACGGCCACGGGTCGGCCTTATCTCGTTAGGGGAAGAAGATATCAAAGGCAATGACCTGACGAAGGAGGCCTTCAAGATGTTGAAGGCGAGCTCGCTAAATTTCCGCGGCAATATCGAAGGCCGGCATTTGTTTGAGGACCCGGTGGAAGTGGTTGTGTGCGATGGCTTCGTCGGCAACGTGATTTTGAAAACATGCGAGTCGATTTCGGTAGCGATTTTCAAATGGCTGAAACAGGAATTGACGCGCTCAAAAATTCACATGGTTGGCGCTTACCTGGCGCGGAAGGCGTTTCGCGTCATCAAAGACAAAACAAATTACGAAGAATACGGCGGCATGCCGCTACTGGGCGTGAATGGCATTTGCATCATTGCACACGGCGCGAGCACGCCGCTGGCGATCAAGAACGCGCTGCGTGTGGCCGCCGAGTCCATTGAACAGCAGGTGAACCCGCATATCGTCGAGGAAATTCGCCGGTATCATGAAACGACAGCCCCGCTCGAGCCCGCGCTCTCATAAGACGCTGCGGACAGTCTCCATCGTCGGCACGGGAAGTTATGTGCCCGAGAACGTTCTGACTAACGAGGACCTCTCGCGCATGGTCGATACCAGCGACGAGTGGATCACCACTCGCACCGGCATCAAGGAGCGCCGCATTGCCGCAAAGGACGAAAATACGAGCGACATGGCGGCGAAAGCAGCGCTGAATGCAATTGACCAGGCGAAGATTTCGCCGAAAGAAATCGATCTCATCCTTGTGGCGACGGCCACGCCGGACATGCTTTTCCCGGCCACGGCCTGCTTCGTTCAGAAAAAGATCGGAGCGACGAACGCCGCCTGCCTCGACATTTCCGCAGCGTGCGCCGGCTTTATTTTCGGATTGGAAATCGCACAACAATTCATTACATCGCACACGTACGACACCGTTCTCGTGATCGGCGCAGACAAGTTGACATCAATCACCAACTGGACCGATCGCAATACGTGTGTGCTATTTGGCGACGGAGCCGGCGCGGCTGTCTTGCGCCACCGCGGCAGTCCTCATGGTGTAATAAGCACACACATCGGAAGCGACGGACAGTATACCAACATCCTGTTCATGCCGGGCGGCGGGTCGCGTTGCCCCATCACGCGTGAAAACGCGGACATGAACCTGGCCACCATCCATATGACCGGCAAGGAAGTGTACAAACAGGCTGTCATCGCGATGTTGAACGCGGCGAAAAAAGCCCTCGACCAGGCCGGGCTTTCCATCGAAGACATCGCCTGCGTCATTCCGCATCAGGCAAATTTGCGAATCATGGAGGCGATTGCGGATCGGCTCGGCATTTCACGGGACAAAATGTTCGTGAATCTCGATCGCTACGGCAACACATCCGCTGCCGCTGTAGCGATTGCGCTCGATGAAGCGAACCGCACCGGGCGAATCAAGCGCGGCGATTATGTTCTGATGGTCGTGTTCGGCGGCGGCCTTACCTGGGCCAGCACGGTGATTGAGTGGTGAAGCCGGCCTCGCTTTAATCTGGAATCTCGGGTTCGACTAGTTTCGCCAGCTGAGCCAGCGATTCCTGCCAGCCGAGATAGCATGCCTCGGCAGGAATCGCGCTGGGCACACCTTCCTGCACGATGTTCAAGTCAGTTCCGCAAGAAACCTTCCTCAACGTGATGGTCGTCTGCATTTCGCCCGCCAGATTCGGGTCATCGAATTTGTCGGTGTAGCGAATCCGTTCGTGCGGAGTCAATTCAACGTACGCCCCGCCGAAGGAATGACTCTTGCCCGTCGTGAAATTCGTGAACGACATTTTGTAAGTGCCGCCAATTTTGGCGTCAATCTTGTGCACCTTAGCGGTGAATCCGTTTGGCGGAAGCCATTTGGCCATCGCGTCCGGATCGAGAAAGGCCTTGTAAATTTTTTCGGGTGTCGCTCGGAGAACGCAGTGAAGTCGGATGGTGTTTGTGTGCATGGTTCGGATTCCTTTCGATTCAGGATGGTTTCTTTTTGTTCATGACTCTCATATCTACAACGAACCAGCGGAGCCGTTCCGGACAAATCGACTCGCGCCAGTAGTGAAATTCTTGTTTTATTCGCTACCTGGGAGCGGTGGATACTGCTCGAACTTCGGAATCGCCGGATCCATTTGGTCCCACGGTTGTGCGTCCGAAACGAAAATATCCATTTGCGGGTTGAACGCAGTGGGGTCGTCCAGGCTGCTCGCCAGCAGACCGACAAAGGGCGAATCTCCTTCTGCAAACTCTCCTCCAGTGATACGGGATCCACATTCAGGACAAAAACCGCGTTTATGTTTTCCACGCCTGATACTTGGTGTGAAGTTGTAGCGCAATTCTCCCTGTGTTACTCGAAGCGCATCCGCCGGAACCAGGAAAGCGGGAGCATATCCACTCCCAGTGACATGCTGGCAATCGCGGCAATGGCATTTCAACATCAAGGTAGGTTCGGCCTTAATTTCGTAGCGAATTGCGCCGCACACGCACCCGCCAGTGATTGGTAGTTTCATGTTCATACTCTCTGGATGTTCGCCAACGTGATCAAAGATTTCGTTTTGATCTGTTTCATCTCCCAATGTAACTATTCTCCTCTCGGACCCAGAAACAGACCACCATTGACGTCGAGGGTCTGCCCCGTAATCCACCGCGCATCGTCGGAAGCGAAGAAGGCAACTGCATCGGCGATGTCGGCTGGACATCCGGGACGGCCAAGTGCTGTCATGCCCGCGACCCGCTCCACCGCTTTCGCGTCTTTGTCGCGGATGGAAGGATTCATGTCTGTGTCGGTAATCCCGGGAGAAATCGTATTTACGGTAATATTTCGAGACCCCAACGAGTTCGCCAGTGATCTGCCCAGCACATTGAGGGCACCTTTAGTCATCGAGTAAGCAGTCGCGGGTGTTGCGAACCAGGTGACTCCTGAGGAAATGTTGATGATCCGACCGCCATCGGGCATCAGCGGCAAGACGCGTTGAATAATGAAGAATGGCGCGCGCACGTTAATCGCGAAAATGCGGTCGAATTCCTCAGGAGTTGTTTGATCGGGCGATACCTGCGGAGCCACGGCTGCGTTGTTCACTAGAATGTCCAACGGCCGGCCGGTTAGTCCTTTCTCGAGTTGGCTGAACATCGTGTCGATATTTCCGTGCACACGGAGTTCCGCCTTCAAAAGAAACGCCTGCCCGCCTTCTTGTTCAATTCCCTTCAGTGTCTCGTTAGCAGCAGCGTCATTGCCGCCATAGTGAATCGCCACCAGAGCACCATCGGCCGCTAACCGCTGCACAATTGCGCGGCCGATGCCGCGGGAGGCCCCAGTGACCAAAGCGGTCTTTCCTTGAAGCGGATATTGCATAGTTCGTTTCCTTAAAATGTGCGTTTGGCTGTTCTCCCTACCGAGCTGGCGCAACATTGACGGAGATCGTTGCAAACGGGCCGAGACTCATACCGATGATCTGAAATCGAATGAAGTCGCCGACACCTTCCACCAGTTGGGCCCGCTCCAGCCCGCCGCAATCCACGCCGATGAATCCAAGTTCCTCAGCCAGCTCCTTCACAACGGACTTTGCTTGCGCGTCGTCAGAGCAGAGAAAGACCGAGACCCGTCGCCGCATCAATTCATCGCGATCGAGTTCAATGACCTGAGCCGCCATTGTGTTGAAAGCCTTGACTACCCGCGCGCCCGGCGCGTCGGCAGCGAGCTCTTCGGCGTGGGAGGGAATCGGCGTCGTGAAGTGAATACCTGGGCGATTGCCTGGATCGGGAAGGTCAAGCCCCAAGATAGCGCTGTTATTGCAGTCGATGACGATCTTACCAGCGAGCGCCTGCGGTTCTTTGAGCGCGCTCGAAGGAAAGTAATCCCGAATCGTGTAGAGAATTACATCACCGAATACTGCGGCGGCGTCAAAATCGCCGGTTTGCGCCGAGACGAAGCTATCGGCCGCAACAGCTTTAGCCTTTTTCACGTCTCGGGAGCCGAATAACACCTCGTGACCAGCGCGCGCCCAGCCTAGGCCGAGCGCCCGTCCCATATCTCCTGTGCCGACGATTCCGATTCTCATTCGATTATGGCTGTTTCGAACGCGTGTCCGACTCGATGGCCGCCTCTACTTTTTTCAGTGTTTCAGCGGATACGACAGCGTAAGCAAAATGGTCAACCAACCCCATGATCGCGTTTCTCGGGCCTGACTTCCAGTCGTCGCTGTCATAAAAAGCACCTTCGGACTTTTCTCCGTCTTCCAAATTTCTGAACCGGCGAATGACGTAGTAGCTGTTCGCGTCATGCAACGAGGGCCCGTAAGCGACCAGATCAAAATTCCACTTTTTCAAAAGCGGCACCGACTGGGTCACGTATACGTTATGGAATTCATCTCTCCTACCCGGCTTGATATCGAGAGTGAGAATCTCGATTACCTTCCCTGGCGCTGTGGCGGTCTTCATTAGTTCAACTCTCTTCTTCGGTTTGCCAGGCGCGATCTCTCGCTCCGCTGCGGAAGCTTGAATGGCGCTCAAAGCGTTAAATGCAAGAGCGACCAAGAGTGAATAATATTGGGGGTTGTGTGTCTTCATTAGATTGTTCAATATTGCAGTCGAAAGCGGTGAGGGATGTCAGCCAGCTTGGCTGGCAGCCCGACATCCTACTACTTCGCGTTTGCGTCCGGCTGGATGATTCCGAACACATTACCGGCGGGATCTCCCGCGTAAGCAAGCCAGCCGACCTTGGGAATCGCCATTTTCGGCACGCAAATTTTTCCGCCGCGCTGTTCGATTTTCTTGATCGTTTGATCGAGCGATGAAACAGCAATCGTGTTTAAAGTGCCGGGACTTTACCCTTTGCGCGGGCGCGCGATACCGCCATTGATTCCCGGTTCTTTATCGTCGCCGGTCGTGATTAGCCAGTAGTCAAGCGGTCCACCCTCGAATTTTTGGAACTTCCAGCCAAAAACATCCTGATAAAACGGCTGCCCCGCTTCGGGATCGTCGGTGTAAATCTCAAAATGGGTTACGCGATTCATATCTTATCTTTTCTGGTTTGATACCCTGCGATTCTACCCGCCGTGTAGCCGTATCCGTCGGCAAACTTTGGAACAAGCTTTGCGAATGGCGAATGATCCCCCGCCCCAAAGAATAGCGGCACGTCATTGCGTCCGCGTTGTGCGGCATTGAATTTCTCATTGGCCGGAAAGGCGCGATAAATTTCAAACATGGCGTGGAGCTGAGACACCTTACCGTAGGCCTCCTTCACATAGTGCTCTCTTTCGCTCGGACTGAACTTGCCGAAACGGAAGAAGTAATCGAGATAGTCCACCGTTCGGTCAGCAACTAGCTTTTCCGCCAGCCCCGGCACCTGCATGAAGCCGACATGCCAAACGGCAGGGCCAGTCATCGCCTCGTTCCACCCTTCGATCCTTGGAATTGGCGCGTCCAAGATCATTGCCCCGCGTGTTGCCTCTGGAAAACGGCGCATGAACGCGAAGGTCACCATGCCCCCGATATCGTGACCGACAAGGTAAACAGGTTCCAGCTTGAGCTGTGAAATCAGTTCGTGAGTGTCCTGCGCCATGTTAGCAGCGTCGTAACCGCACGGAGTAGCTGCAGACCCGCCGACGCCCCGCAGATCAACCGCGACCACCGTGAAGCGGCGCGCCAACCTCGGCATGATCGCATGATACTCGAACCAATCCTGCGGGAACCCGTGAATCAAAACGACAGTTGACCCCTCGCCGCCTCGAACATAGTGGAGCGTTGTTTCATTCACTTCCTCGATATGGAAAACAAACTCCTTTCCAAGCGCCGCCAAGGTTGGGTCGTGCTGTCGATACGACGATGTCATCAATATTGATCGTGGCGCCGGACCCACTCCATCGTAAAGTCGAGGCCTTCGTCGCGACCCTTTGGGACAAGATCGAGAAAATTATAAGCTCCGACCAGGATATCGAGCCCGCGCGCGTACGTCGAATAGGTGTGAAAAACGGAGCCGTTTTCATCTTTGTAAAACACGCTTAAGCCTGGCATCTCGTCACCGATCAGCTCGTCTGTTCTGTAGTTGTAGAACATCTTCCCCTTCTTCTTTTCCTCTTCCGTAGCCGAGACGTGATAGTCGAAATTGAAATCGTTGCCGTACGACGACAACCATTTGAAGCGCCAGCCCATGCGCTTTTTGTACGCTTCGATCTCGGACAGCGGCGCGCGCGAAATCACAACGAATGTCACGTCGCGATGCGGAAGATGCCAGTTGGCCCCGTCAAAATGGTCGGCGAGGTACGAGCAGCTCTTACAGCCCTCGCCCCAGCCTGGACCGAGCATGAAATGATAAACGACCAACTGACTGCGGCCCGCGAAGAGATCAGCCAATGTTTCTTTGCCGTCGGGCCCATCGAAAATATACCGCTTGTTCACTCTCACCCATGGCATTTCGCGCCGATGTCGACTCACTTCGTCTCGCAGTCGCGTCAGTTCCTTCTCGCGCGTAAGGACATCTTTGCGCGCAACCAGCCATTCCGCTTCCGAGACGACTTTAGACGGATTCATTTCGGCCATGTCTGTTTTCGGTTCTAATGTCTCCATTTTCATCTTGTCTTTCTCCAGTTTCGTTTGGTTGCCGATTTCGGTTGGGTTCAAAAAAGAATTTCTTCACAGCGAGCGCACCCAACCCGCTGGTCGACACCGCGCTCGCCGCGATGAATGCCAGATTCGCAAGACAAAACGGGCACATGACGCGCCTCCGTTTGTCGATTATCGCGTGACGTTGTGCGCTTCGCTTAGACGGTAGCGAACTCAGCTTTGCCCTTGAGCTCACTCGCGACTGGACACTCGCCTGCCACGGGCCTGACTTCCACCCGCGCACCGTATGGCAAGCCGGGGCACTCCTGAGCGATCGCCACTGCTTCATCCATGCTGGCAACGTCGAGCAGAAAGTAGCCGCCGATTGCTTCTTTCGATTCCGCGAATGGGCCGTCCGACACGACTCGGTTTTTGCCGGAGACGATTTTGCCTTCGGGTTCGAGCGGGTTACCGGCGATGGCTTTGCCTTGATCTGTCAGCCTTTTGAACCAGGCCATCCATTGATCTGTTACTTTTTGTTTTTCCTCGGACGAGAGGCTCTTGGTCCAATCGTTTCCGCGAAACAGCAGCATGTATCCATTCTGATTTTGTGTGTTCATGTTAGTTTTTAGTTGGTTGTTGATGGTTCATTGTTCAATCCGTTCAAGATTACGACGAACAGTCCGTCGAGTTTTGGACAGTCATTTGAAAATTTTTTCAACTGAACATTTTCGAGAGTATTGGCCCCGCTGAGATATGCTCGAACAGACGCGCGCCTATGGCCCCTGATAGTTGATGTCGATTACGCGGAAGATTTTGCCACCTGGAGCGCTGAAATATACGTGTTTGCTACCCGGATGCGAGAAGCTGCGAACACCCGCGGCGCGCAATTTTTCCTGAACTGCCGATACGTCACGCGCCCGAAACTCTATCCACGCCCCGCGAAAAGCATGCGCGTCATCGATTGTCTCGCCCTTTACGTCTTCGGGTGCCAAGTCCGTGAATTCAACGCTGAAGGCACTGTGGTCGGGAAACGAAACGAGCAAAACGGGATATGAGAAGCCAAAATTCAGCTCTTTCGTGCCACATCCCAGCACGTCGCGAAACAATTGCGTAAACTTTTCGCGATATGTGGGTCGCACAAACATATGGACGCGAGGACCCAGGGCGGTTAACACGGGTCCCTGCGTGTGGCTAGGAGTTGCGGATTCTGGATGCTGTACTTCCGCCGAAACCCCAGCTGCGAAGGCGGGAGGGGGCGCCATGCTCGAAATCAGCAACCAAGCGACCAGACCAATGAAGGTATTTTGTGCAACCATAACGCTGTCCAGTCTATAGCTGACGGTCGATGCTCGATACCTATTTGGCGTTCGCGTCGCTCTCCCAAAGTCCGAACGCGTTTCCCTCGGTGTCCTGGCACACAGCGAAGTAACCCATCTGCGGCACGGCCGTTTTGGCCATGCAGATTTTGCCGCCGAGCTTCGCAATTTTATC